>Ga0208958_1000022_pt1 | contig 259449 bp, 235 predicted proteins | sample RifOxyB1_FD_184032 | JGI IMG/M metagenome (GOLD analysis project Ga0208958, IMG submission 184032) | Soil microbial communities from Rifle, Colorado - Rifle Oxygen_injection B1 (SPAdes) | ecosystem: Environmental > Terrestrial > Deep subsurface > Rock core/Sediment | place: Rifle, Colorado...
GGGCGAAGTGGCCTCCCGCTGCGCCGGGTTCCGCCGCCGCTTTGCGGCGGCGCATCAAAGAGATGCCACGGCCGTAAGGCCGTGGAGCTTCACTGGCTTTGCGCAGCCGTTAGCGCAGCAATGATGCTCACCGACAAACGACGCCGTGTCTAGCCAAATGCCTGAAAAATGGCGTAAGAATGCTTTTTTTTACTTTCCGGAGCGGATAAACTGTCTGCAGTTCCTTTCCTCTGCCGGTTCGCCTTACTTTCTGGGTTTACGTTTGAGGCCCGTACGCGGATCTCACATGTGAATCCATCAATGTGAGGTACATGATCGCCGGAGGAAGGGGCAATGTATCTACTTTCCCCTTTCTTGCTATGCCTGAAGCATTTCAGCCACAGAAAGAATATTCACTTGATCTTGGTGATCAGAAAATCACCATGCGGACGGGTTTGTTCGCCAACCAGGCGAACGCAACAACGCTCTGCCAGATGGGTGACACCGTCTGCATGAGCAACTGCACCATCACGATGGAACCGCGCGAAGGCGTGGATTTTCTTCCCCTGCAGGTTGTGTATCAGGAGAAGTACTACGCCGGTGGCGCCATTGCCGGTAGCCGCTTCCGCAAGCGCGAGGGAAGGCCCGCCGATGAGTTCGTCCTCATGGCGCGTGTCATTGACCGCGGACTTCGTCCGATGTTCCCCAAGCATATACGGAACGACATTCAGGTGTTCTGCACGGTGCTCTCCTACGATTTTGAGCATGAGCACGACATTGTTTCCGCCAATGCAGCCAATCTGGCGGTGGCACTTTCTGACTGTCCTGCAGACGGGCCTCTGGGGTCCGTGCGCGTCGGCATGGTCGGAGGCGAACTTGTGCTCAATCCTTCGCGCGAAGTGCGCAAGAAGGCCGATCTCGATATGTTCCTGACAGCCTCTCCCGACCGCGTCGTGATGATTGAGGCAGGTGCGAACCAGGTTGCAGAGCAGGATTTGCTGCGTGTCATTGAATTTGGGAAGAAGTGGGCGCAGAAAATCGCCCGGTTCTTCGCTGACATTCAGAAGGAGATTGGCAGGCAGAAGTTTGCCCTTGAGGAACCGTACGAGCATAAAGATGCTTACAATTTTCTCAAGGAGTGGGCGTTGCCCACCGCCACCAAAGCGATCAAGGATGACATGAGCAAGCTTTCACGCCGTGCCATCTTCAATGAACTCATGCAGACGGCTGCGGAAAAACTTGAAGAGAAGTATGGTTCGACAGGGCTCACCACAGGCGGTTCGGTCGAGCAGGCGGCAGGCAAATCCCCGGAAAAAGGAGAAGAGATGGCGGAGCTCCTCGCACATGCCTCTGAGCTTGTCGATAAGATCATTAAGAATGAAGTGCGCCGCTTAGTACTGGAAGAAGGCATACGCATGAGCAGCAGAAAGATAGATGAGATCCGGACAATCAGTGCCATGGTGGATATCCTCCCGAACCGCGTGCATGGCTCTGCGCTCTTCCAGCGCGGGGAGACGCAAGGTCTCACTACCTGCACGCTCGGCGGGCCCGGAGACAAGCTGCTGGTGGAGGGTATGGAAGGGGAAGAGGAGTATCGCTACTTCCATCACTACAACTTCCCGCCGTTCTCCGTCGGCGAAACCAGCAACAGGCTCTTCGTCGGTAACCGCGAGATCGGCCATGGCAACCTGGCGCAGCGCGGCATAGAGCCGGTTCTCCCTGATGCAGAGAAATTCCCGTACACCATTCGGACGGTCACAGAGATTCTGGAGAGCAACGGTTCCTCCTCCATGGCAGCGACGTGTGGTTCCACTCTTGCACTCATGGCAGCGGGTGTTCCTATCACCGCTCCGGTTGCGGGCATAGCACTCGGTCTTATCTCCGATGAAGCAAAGGGCAAGTATGTCGTTCTCTCCGATCTCCAGGACGAGGAAGACTTCGGTGGTGATATGGACTTTAAAGTCACAGGCACGGAGAAGGGCGTCACAGCCATCCAGATGGACATCAAAATTAAAGGATTGCCCGATGCAGTGTTTGCGGAAGCATTTGAGCGTTCCAGGCAAGGACGCTTGCATATTCTGAAAGTAATGCTCGCAGCCATTGCCGAACCGCGTAAGGAAATGAGTCCGTATGCTCCGCGCATCGAGACCATGCAGATTAATCCGGACGATATCCGTCTTGTCATCGGCAAGGGCGGAGAGACCATCCAGAAGATTACGAAGGAGCTTGGGGTGGAAATCGATATCGAAGACAGCGGTCTTATCTTCATCACCTCCGTCAATGGAGAGGCAATGCAGAAGGCCAAAGAGTGGATCGGAGGCATTGTGGAGAAGCCGGAAGTGGGCAAGATCTACGACGGCAAGGTTGTCCGAATCATCGACGGAGTGGGAGCAATTGTGGAGTTCCTCCGTGGCAAGGACGGGATGCTCCACATTTCCGAACTCCAGTGGAAGCGCACGGAGAACGTGCAGGATGTTGTGAACATCGGAGACGAACTGAAGGTGAAGGTTGTAGAGTTTGATCCTGTGGAAGATCGCACACGGCTTTCCATCAAGCAGCTCACAGAGCGCCCTGCCGGCATGGAGTTCAATGACCGCCCAAGCAGCAGTGGTCCCCGCAGGAGTGGCCCGCCGCACCGTGGTGGTGGCGGAGGCTTTCGGGGAGGAAGCCGGGGAGGGCCCAGGCGCTAGGGATGCTCAGGTTCACTGACTGTTGAGCAATCGCTTGTCTCTGGTCGCTCGTCTCTTGTCTCCTTACGTGCTTTTATATCTCTGACTAGTGACAAGTGACTAGTGATCCTTCGACATCAGGAGCTTGCTCTGGAGTAATCCACATCAGTTTTTTGTTGGCAGCGATTTTTCTATGCGCTTCGTCACGCTGTCTTTGAGGTGCAGGATGTCTTCAAATGCTTCCTTTCTGTCGTACGGAGATTTATCGCGCCAGATGGGGGTGATCTTTGCGACCACGGTCATCAGTTCACGCAGCTCTTTCACAGTTTGATTGTGGGAAACCCAGTCGATGCGGTGCTTACTCAGCACGTCGAGTGTGTGGTTCACACGGTGGAGAGTCCGGTGCACTGCCTCATGCAGGAGCTGCTCGCGCCGCCTGTCGATGGTGTAGAGGTGGTTGTCGTCATCATAGAAGTCGGGGATTTCCATGAGCAGGCTCTGCCCCTGTTTGTAGGCGATTTCGAGCGTGTCCCAGTCTTCCGTATCCAACCTTCGGTGTGTTTCCGCTTTTTCAATGATGCCGTCGAGGTCCTTGCGGAGGATGAAGAGGCCCTCGCGGATGTTATGGAATACATCTTCAAACGTCAGCCGGTGCACTTCCTGCAGTGCGATTTCCTGCCTGTGCGAGACGAGCTTGGCAACGAATACAGCGGAAATGAAGACCCCGGCGATGCCCTGGACGCTCGCGAGTACTTTGGAGAATCCGCGCGGAACGATGTCTCCGTAGCCGATTGTCGTGGCAGTGGTAATGCTGTAGTAGAGGCTGTTGAAAAACCTGGTCCAGATCCCTTTTGTGTTTACCAGCTCCATCGGCCCGTGGTGCTGCACGTCGCCGAGGGTGCTGAAGAGGAAATACCCGAAGGCAAAGAGCAGCGCAAGTTCTCCCCAGATGAGGAAGAGCTGGGAGTAGGAGAGCGTGTTCAGCGTCTCGAAGAAGCGGGCATGCAGGGGCCTCCGGTGGTTGGTTTTTTTCTGTGGCATAGGGGAAGTTCTCTCTACATTATACCCTATTTTTCGTCTTTTTTTGAGTCCTTTTGCCCTTTCGGAGGTTGTTCCTTCACTTCTTTTTTCTCCTCTTTCTTCTTTTCCCCCCTCTGTACAGGTTTTTGGCTGTCTGTCTTGTAGAAACCCTTCCCTTTGAAATGGATTGCAGGGGGAGCAATGAGCTTCCGGACAGCCGCACTCCCGCACCTGGGGCAGGGGGGAATTTTCCGGCTCCCGAAGGGGCGGTTGAATTCAAATGTATGGCTGCAGCCGGCACACTGAAAGTCGTACGTTGGCATACCTGGCAGGGTATCTTATACGGTTTCGCGATGAAGACGATAGTAATGTTCTTCTTCTCTATCCAAAATATCGGCGTAGCGATATCGCTTCACCGCTATTCATGGGAATGAATGTAAAACATACCTAACGATTCAATCGCAAAACCGTATTACGTGCATCAGTGGGTTTTGGCGAAATTCGAGACGAGTTTGTACCCGATGTAGCCAATGAGAAGCCAAATGCCGGCGGTGACAGCGGCTTGTGTATTTATGCCTGCTCCAAGCTCTGGAGTCGCACCAATGAGTGGTTCTTCCTCCATTATTTCGATTGTTGGATAGCTCTGAGAGCATCGCTCCCGAGCTTAAAGACAGCTGCATGGATGGTATCAACAGCGGCGCCGATCGCATGTTGGGGTTTTTCAATTTTTCCCCACGATCCGAGTGCACGGGAGATGTTGTAGTTGTACGGGGATTGCCCCCTGGGCTGATCCGGTCCTGTGATCATCCGCACACCATCGGCAGCTGCACTGGGAACGATATCAAGGATGTCCAGGACACCCTGTCCTACCTGCGCCGCACCCTTTATAAATTGTCCTTTAAACACAAATCTGCCGGTGCCTCCAAGAATATTGCCGACACCGTCCACAGTACTCTCTTTTATGCGTGTCAGTCCTCCCAGATGGCTCAGTTGCCCTCCTCCCAAAGCTTCTGCACGAAGATGCTCCGGCACGCTCTCACGGCCGTGCTGCGCCGTCCACTCCGTTGTCCAGTCAGATGTCGCGGCGGTCGGCTTGGATACCGCTTGGTACCGGAGGAATCTCTGCTCGCCCATGCCGATTCCTGGAGTTGCATTGCATCGCATTTGGATGCGAAATATAGTACTTTCTGCGCTTTTTGGCAAGGTTTTTCTATTGAAACCCTTGCATTGTGTTTCCCATTCCTGTAAAAAATGTCGGCTTCAATACTTAGAAGTATTGCTCTTTCTCTCATCTTTAGATGACCGCCTTCTACCGGCGGTCGTTTTTTAAATTGCGTGAAAGAAAAACCTGCGGTTTTCCTCTCACGGGCTCTCCTTTCCCTCAATGGAGTCGCTCCAGCGAAAGCAAGCTTCCGCTTCGCGACGTTGTTTATTGCATGAGAGTTTCTGGACGCTCCAACGTTCTCTTGTACACTTTCAGCAATGCTACCCAAGGCCTACCCTTCGACAGGCTCAGGGCAGGCTTCCTAAGAATTATGTTACCGAAAGCGTACGATCCATCGCATACCGAAGACCGCATCTATAAGATGTGGGAGGAGAGCGGTGCGTTTAAAGCAGACAACAAGAGCGAGAAAGAAGCATTTGCCATCAGCATGCCTCCGCCCAATGCCACGGGGCAGCTGCACCTGGGGCATGCAGTGATGCTCGCGCTCGAGGACATCTTCATCCGCTTCGAGCGTATGCGGGGGAAGGAGGCTCTCTGGGTGCCCGGGACGGACCATGCTGCCATTGCAACGGAGAGCGTGGTGATTAAGAAGATTCAGAAGGAGGAGAAGATCGCTGATCCGCGGGCATCACTCGGGCGTACGGCACTCGTCGCGCGCATCGCGCAGTCCGTAGAGAAGAGCCAGGGAACCATCCGCTCGCAGATCCGGAAAATGGGGTCCAGCTGCGACTGGTCGCGCGAGCGGTACACCATGGATCCATCGCTCAACCGCTGTGTGAACGAGGTCTTCAAGAAAATGTACAGCGACGGGCTCATCTACCGCGGGCACCGCGTGGTGAACTGGGATATCGCCCTCCAGACGACCATTTCAGACGACGAAATAGAGTACAAAGACACCGAGGCGGTGATGTACACCATCGAGTATCTCACTGCGCGGCAGACCGGAGGGGATCCTGTGTATGTTGCGACGAGCCGTCCGGAGACCAAACTCGGCGATACGGCTCTTGCCGTGCATCCGGATGACAAGCGGTACGCGCATCTCGTCGGCCGCGATTTCACGGTGGAGTGGCCCGGGGGACAAGTCATCACTGTCACGGTGATAGGAGATCACAGCGTGGATCCCGCAGTGGGGACCGGCGTTGTGGGTGTCACGCCGTTCCACAGCAAGATCGACTACGAGATCTGGCAGCGCCACAAAGAAGAGATAGAGGCGAATCCCATTCAGGTCATAGGGGAGGATGGAAAGATCATGCGTTCTGTGGAGGGATACGGAGGTTTGAGTATTCAGGAGTGCCGTGAGCGCTTCGTTACGGCGCTTCGCTCCGCCAAGCGCATCCGTTCCGAGGAGGCCTATATGCAACCTCTCTCTGTTTCCTACAGATCCAAAACGGCGGTGGAGCCTCTCCCGAAGTTGCAGTGGTTCATCGACGTGAATGGGAAAGTGGTGCAGTGGCATGGGAAGAAAATGAGCCTCAAAGAGGTGATGCAGGATGTGATCCGCAAAGAAGACATCACGATCATTCCGGACCGCTTCGAGAAGACATATTTCCACTGGATCGATAACCTGCAGGACTGGTGCATCTCCCGGCAGATCTGGTGGGGGCACAGGGTGCCTGTGTTCTACTGCCCGAAGTGCCATGCAAAGCAAGGCAGATCGGGGGGTGGCCAGCACGTATCGGTGCAACCGCTGAGTGTGTGTCCGAAATGCGGCAGTCCCGTGAAGCAGGATCCCGATACGCTCGACACGTGGTTCTCCTCCGCTCTCTGGACATGGAGCACGCTGGTGGATGAGAAACTCACGGAAGATTTTTCACTTTCCCTGGAGGATATTCTCAAGAAGAGCCCGGATTTCCGGAAGTTCCATCCCACACAGGTGATGGAGACGGGGTACGACATCCTCTTCTTCTGGGTGGCCCGTATGATTCTCATGACCACGTACGCCACGGGGCAGATTCCGTTCAAGACGGTGTACCTGCACGGCCTCATCCGCACGCGCGAAGGCAAGAAGATGAGCAAATCCGATCCGGAAACCTGCATCGATCCGCTCGAGATCATCCCCAAGTACGGGGCAGATGCCCTGCGCCTCTCCATGATCGTCGGGCAGAGCCCGGGGAACGACTCGCGCCTGTTCGAAGAGAAAATAGCTGGGTACCGGAACTTCGTGAACAAGCTCTGGAATGCAGCGCGGTTCGTGCTCATGAAGTGCGAAGAGGCAGGTATCGATCCACACAGCATAGAGTTTTCGGAGGATGCAATTCAGACGGACGCAGACAGGGCGCTGCTTTCTGATCTCCAAGATCTCATAAAGAAGACAACAAAAGGGCTTGAAGTCTATGCTCTCAGTATTGTTGGTGAAGATTTGTATTCTTTTACTTGGTCTTTTTTCTGCGACTGGTATTTGGAATATTCCAAGGGTAAAACAAATCCGGTTCTCCTTGTGTATACAATTAGAGTATTACTTCATTTGTTGCATCCATATTGCCCCTTTGTTACGGAAGAACTCTGGGCTCATTTTAAGCCAAAAACTGCTGACTTGCTCATTAACCAAACTTGGCCTGAGGCGAATGAGTCGCTCATCAATTCTGATTCGTCGTGTAACTTTGGAACTGTTGTTGGTGTTATTTCCTCCATCCGCAGGATGCGCGCAGAACAGGACGTCGAGCCCGGGACGAAGGTCACTGTTGCCATCCACACGAAGCATGTGAAGCTTCTGGAAAAGGAGCGGGAACACATTCTCCGCATGGGACGCGTGGAGAAGCTCACAATCGACGATCAGCCGAAGCAGCATACGCACGCTGCGAGTACATTCCTGCACGGCACGGAGGTACACATGCCACTGGAGGGCCTTATAGATCTGGAGAAGGTGCGTGCCAAGCTCACCAAAGAGAAGAAAAACCTCGAGGATTTCCTCAAGGGTGTTCGAGCCAAACTTGGGAACAAGAAGTTTGTAGAAAACGCGCCGGAAGAAGTGGTACAGACTGAGCGGGAGAAGCTTGAGAATGCGCAGGAGAAGCTCGAGAAGGTAGAGGAGCGGCTCAAGGCCTTAGCCTAAGATATGTAGGTGCGGTTTCCCGCCGCTTTTTGCGGGGAGCGCCGATCCACGTGTCACTGACGAACGTCCAAAACGCTCATGAAGTTCATCTAATTTCTCCTGCATTTGCTCGCTGGAGCCCGCGTGCTTCACATCTTCGAAGAGCGAGAACTGGAGCGCTTCTTTTCAGTCTTCCTCCGCATGGGATCGCACATGAGGAGCGTCCATGAGCGGCTCGGCCAGCGCCTGTCCCCCGGCGAGAAGCTGGAGGTCTTCCTCCTCGTCGCGTTCTCCCCCCTCCTCCTCGTCCTCCTGCCGTTTGTCTTACACGTCTCTGCGGATCAATTTTTCCTCGTCCTTTCGAGGGAACTGATCCCGTGGAGGATGTGATGCGGCTCTCGGACGATAACGTATACTGTGTCTATGAAGAGACTATGGAGAATCTGGTTGAAGAAGGGACTCTTCCTCCCATTCCTCCTCTTCGCAGGAACTCTCCTCTTGGACCACCTCATCACGCAGCGAGGCCTCGCCGCGGGACTGACGGAAGGGAATGTGGTGGTCATCTGGCTCTGGAAGGTGCTCCCCATCGGACCGCATCTCATCGCCCTTCTCTGGGGTGTGCTCGTGACGATGAGCGCTCTCCTCCTCGTGCGATGCAGCGTGCACGTTGGCCGCTGGTTCCTCTACACGGCATTCGTTGGCCACCTCAGTGGTTTCCTGAGCTGGACACCAGTACTCCATGAGTCCGTACAACGCGTCTGGGAGATCTTCGGCCACCGCTGGGGCCTGGTCTTCCTCCTCGCGTGTGCTGGCGTAGGGGGAATCATCCTCGCTTTCCTGCATCACCGATGGATGCGGCGCACGTGGAGGTGAGAGGAAGTCATGTGATGACAGCCAGAAGTTGCATCACCGGGCACTGCTCTTCCAGCATGGAGGAGATCTGTCTGGAGGCCACAGCGGTTTCCTCAAAATCCGAAGGCATTTCTACCGCTCCTCTGCAGAGCTTGCGTGCATCCACCAGGCGCATACCTGTCTTCACCCCCTTGGCTTTTGCCTCGTAGCTGGCTGCTATCACGCAGCCGCCTCCCATGCCGAGCGCGAGCAGAGGCTTTCCCCGCAGTTTGGGGTGTTTCCTCTGGAGGACAGAGGCGAAGAAAGCGTCGGCGTCGATATGGCAGAGCATAAACGTATGTGGAATGTGGTATGTCGTATGTCGGATCAGACTGATACCGTTTTAGCCTTTTTGATAAGACCATTCAGGAGCTTAGCAACCCGTACAGATCGATAGGCAATGTCCTGGAAGGAAGCCTGATCGATGTATTTTACGTCTTTTGCAATTAAGAGTTGGTTTTGCACTTCTGTTAGAGAGCCAAGTGCCGTTCTGTAGAATTGAGCTTTTTCTTTTGGTCCTTGTCTTCGGAATCCTTCTGCAATGTTTGATGTTATTGAAACAGCCGCACGTCGTAATTGATTTGTAAGGCCGAATTGCTCTTCGTGTGGGAATTGTTTTGTTATCTGGTAAATGTCCAGAACGAGATTATGACCATGTTGCCATGCATGTAAGTCTGTGAAGGAACAAATCTTGTTCTGTGCCTTCTGCTGGACCCCTACATACGACATACCATATTCGATATTCAATACTTCCGTATCACGCCTCTCACCACTCCCGCCACTTCCAGCTCTTCCAGGGCATACATATCCGGGTAATCGGTATTCTCCGCCTGGAGGTAGTATTTGCCCTTCTCCTTCTTCAGGCGCTTGAGCGTAAATTCTCCGTCGAGCACGCCCACGACAATATCGCCGACTTTCGGATTTCTGCCGCGCTCCACAATCACCAGATCTCCCTCAAAGATTCCCGCCTCAATCATGCTGTCGCCCTTCACGCGCAGGAGGAATGTGGCAGCCTGGTCCCGTACCAGATAGTCATCCAGCTTCACCAGCTCTTCTGCCTGCTCTTCCACCGGAGCGGCAAATCCTGCGGAGATGGGACCGAAGAGGGGGAGAGTCATGGGCTGGGGGAAATCCTCCGGCTCTGTCATCTCAATGATTTTGATGCGCCCTTTCGGATCCTTGTCCAAATGTCCTTCCCGCACAAGGACATTCACCACTTTGGCGATGGCGTTCTTACTGCGCACGCCGAATGCGAGTGCGAGATCCGAGAGCGACGGCGAGTACCCGCGCTTGTGCTGAAACTCACCGATGTATGTCAGCACCGTGCGCTGGTGAGGGGTGAGGGGGGACATGGTCTTCAGGGGAACGAACGTCCACCATACTAGGTGGACGATTGTTCACGGTCAAGAGTGTTTCATACCATTTTGCTCTTTAGGCATCTTATGATTTGTATGTCATTATTTCTGGAGCGAGTCCACCTTGACGTATTTCTCTTCTTCTCCTTCAACGATTTTGATGTATTTCTCGTCTTCTGCCTCAATGATGTCGAGGTCTTTCAGGGCGCTCAATTCTATGTAGGTGATGGTCCACACTGTCTGCCGGAAGATTTCCAGGTACGCGAAGAAATAGCTGGCGAATCCAATGATGATGAGTCCTAAGACAGTTGTGATGCTGTAGCTCACAGCCGGCGGGAGGAAGGTGGCGAGGAGGAAACCAAGACCGAGCACGAGTCCGGGGATCAGGATCACCATGAAGAGGTTGGCGACGATGCGCAGGATGATGACGAAGAGCAGCAACATGAGGAACACCACATGGCCGAGGTAGCTGATGACGAGTTTGAAACTCTGGTGGATCCCCCCGCGTATGCCTGTCTTCTTTATGACCACGGCTTCTTCTGAGAAGATCCAGAAGAATTCAAAGACATTGGAGATGAGCCATGCAGTCACCAGCAGTATGGCGCCAATGGGGCCAGCACCGGCTCCGTAGCGCAGCATGAGGGAGCAGAGCGTGATGACAGTGGTAACGCTGCTGAGGAAGAGGATCTCGTGGAGCGCGAAGAGGGGGAAGAAGTTGTAAATGCCCAGTACCAGTCCGCCTTTCACTTCCTCCTTGCGGTATGACTTGGCGGCAAGGCCGATGATTGCGCCCTTGGCCAGGTTCGGGAAGAGCCACTCAATGAAGAGGAGAGCGAAGAAGAAGGTGATGATGCTGATGGCAAGCCAGAGAGGGAGGTTCTCGAGGAGTGTGCGCTCAATGGTGAAGAATCCGATCGGGTTTTCCAGAATGAAGTACGAGTAGATAAGCCATGCCTGGAAGAGGAAGAGCTTGGCGTTCAGGAGCGTATGGAGCAGAGCATCGGCAAACCCCCACTTGCGCAGGATTCTCTCCTTCTTTGTGATGGCCCATGCCTTCGCAATGATGTCTCGTGGTTTCATGCTTTGTTAGGAAGTGGGGACGAGATTCTGAATGGGGGTGTATTTGTATTCTTTCCCGAGAATAATGGTGATGTCAGCAACCTTTCCTTCGGGGAGTGCGGCCGGTTTCTCCGTTTTTGCAAATTTGAGCAGTGAAGCGAAGAAAAGGGCGAGGTTCTCATGCCCCGGCGATCCCGCGAACACCAGCGACTGTGTCTGTTCTTCGGGGAGGGTGGCGTTCGCAATGAGATCCACGTTGAATCCGTACCGGAAGAGCTCGGTTGCAAGAACGCGTGCTGCACCGCTCGGCGCTCCGTTATTCAGGATATTGATGCGGGGATTGGCGAGGTATGCCGAGCGCGTATGGAGCAGGAGCTTTACGAAGGCCTGCGGCTGTCGCCATGTCACGGGGAATTCCGGGATGGAGACGGGGAGGAGGACTGCGGCGCCGTCGAAGAGGGAACGGGGAGGGGCATAGAGGAAACCACCGGGTTCCACGAACCCATCGTAGAGAGCATTGCGGTCATTGAGCTGCATGGTGATCACCCGGTCCCTTTCAAGCTTCTGCGCCAAGTCAGCCAGTCCGATCATTTCACGGAGGGACATGGTTGTTTCGACGTTCTGGGAGAGCGTACGGATCATCTGCGTGATGAAGTCTGGGTCCTTGAGGTATCCGCCCTCCTTTGCTTTCTGGCCAAGAGCTTTAATGAGTTGCTGTTGCCGTGCAGAGCGCGAAAAATCGCTGGTAGAGTGTCGTGATCGCGCGTACTTGAGAGCCGTGGCACCGTCCAGATGCTGCATTCCTCTGCTGAGGGTGAATGCTTCGTATCCGTAGTTCTCGTCGGGGTATTCGCTGTCAGTGATATCCTCCGGCACGTCAATATCTATGCCATCCAGAGCATCGACTGCTTCCACGAAGGCGGTGAAGTTCACTTTCACAGTATGGTGGATCTCCATCCCCAGGTTTTGTCCCACTTCTGTGCCGAGTTCCCGGAGGGCTTCTACTGCCGCGTCTTCCGGTTCCATGCCCTGGCGGTACTGGAGGTAATTCTTGTAATCCCTGTAGAAGCTGTTGATTTTCCCTTTCCCCATTTTAGCAGTCTTAAGGAAGAACACGTCGCGGGGGAGCGACAGGAGCACCACACTTTTGGAATCAGTAGGATCGATGCTTGCGACAATGATGGTATCAGTCAGATCTCTTCCCTCGTGGTCTCTATTCCCCTGGCCGATGAGCAGGAGATTGATGTATCCGTTGGCATCCGTGGGGAGTTCTGAGCCGGCAAACGAAGTGATAGTCCCGAAACTCAGGAAGTGTACGGACATCAGCGCTTTCACCGTTCCTGCGAGCAGGAGGAATGCGAAGAAGATTGCGACAAGAACGAGGAGTAAACGCTTGAGCGCCATGACCCGCTGCTTCTTCACATGTTCCTTTTCCTTCCGTTCCTTCCAGAGGCCATACCAGCCCATGAGCGGTTTCCCTATTTCGAGGGCACCGACGATGAAGCTCCGCCAGCGAAGACGACGTCGGGGTTCTTCCTCTATCCGACGGACGTGGAAAGACATTGCGTACAGCGTACGTGAAACGTGTTCTTCCGTCACGGTATTCTTTTGTGGATTTCCCCGTATGGTGTACGAGCGGTTACCATGACCCTTTTCGCTCAAGCAAGCGTTGCACTCAGTATTCCAATCAGCAGCGGTTGGTGCAGCATGTAGAGGAGGAGCGCATGTCTTCCCGGGAGGGCGGCGAGGTACACGGTTCTCCGGTGTTCTTGTGCATAGGTGTGCATGGCAGGGAGGAGCAGGTGGACGATCAGCGTTCCCATGAGCACGATTCCAAACCACGGGAAGAGAGGAAAGTAATCGAGCGTTGAGAATTCTTTCGGTGTGATCCCGAGGGGGAGGAAGAATTCGTGGGTCACATGGAGGAAAGGGGTGGCCTGTCCTATGCCGAGGATGGTGACTGCAGTGAGCATGCGGAATATTCTGCCCCGCGGGAGAACAGCGAGGAGCATCAGGCTGATTGCGATGCAGTGGAGGATTCCGAATCGTATGTAGGTGGTTGGATTCCAGTAGTATGTCACGCCGGTGATGAGGAGCGCGCAGAGTACGATCGTTCCGATGCGTTTCCACCGCTTGTTTCTCCCCTGTGCTGCAGAGAGTTCGAAGCTGCACCCTACAAGGAGCAGGAAGAGGATTGCGGTCATACGTGCGAAAAGCCACCAGCCTGTGCTGAGCGGATCGATAGGATAGTGCAAGAAGTGGTGCAGATCGTACACAGTGTGGTAGAGCACCATCATGCAGATGGCCAGTGAGCGCAGCAGATCAATTTCTACGAAGCGGGAAGAAGGGTGCACTTCCGTAGCCTCATGGTTCTTCCTGTAAACGTCAATGATTCTTGGGGTGGCTGCTCACTATCCCAAACCATTTCTTCAGTGTGTTCCTGCATGTCTTTCTGTTCTCTCTTTCCACCTTTTTCCGGCGAAAAAGGTGGAGCCAAAACGCCGGCGCGCCAAAACCTCTCTTCCCGGCCCTGTGCCTCCTCATCGGCTCCTGCAAGCATTCGGAGCCGATTCGTCGGCGCCGCCTTACGGCAGGGCCTTCCCCTTCACCCTCCGTGGCGCGCCAACCATCCCACCCTGCTTCACTTCTTTTCAGTAAGCTTTTTCTAGAGGCTTTTCCCAAGCCACCGGCTCTGCCGGTAGTCGCTGACCCCCAACGAATACTATTGTTCTACTAACTATAACTAGCATATATTTGGCCAATGACAGAAGCAGCGCGCAGAACTACGTCCTCCCGAGAAGAAAGGCAATTGAAAATGTTGATAGGCACCATGGGTTATGGAATCATTATTAATTTCGTTATTTTGGCTATTATGGATGGCAATCAGTGCATTGAAGGGCCATGTGATCCCTATATCTTTCTCCTGTTTCTATCACTTGTTCTAGGATTTCTTCTGTCACTGTTGATTGAGCGGTTCAGCAGCAAAGCCGTGTAAGCGGTCTATAGGCTGATTGCCCAGTCTATTAGGATTCGCTTCGGAGGTATTCTTTGTAGAGTGGTTACTTCCTTGGCATCAGCAGCGCAGTGCTTCCTATGAGCAGCGCAAGTGCAATGGTGCGCAGGAGAGGCAGGAAGGGTGCGAACATGACAAGGCTCAGGCTCGTCCCGAAGAGTGAGATAGGGAGGAGGAGGCATGCCGGGCAGAGGAGAGTGAAGGCACCCATTGCACCTCCCAGACTTGTTGCTCTCCGCGTTCCCACGGGGCATGTTCCTTTCTTTCTCCTCCAGTTAAAGAGTCCTGCATTCAGTGCGAGCAGGAAGGTGAGTGCAGCAGTGAAGAGTATCTCTCCTCTCCCCGCAGCCGGGCGCGGCGGTGAGGGGAGCGAGGGAAATGCCCCAAGTTCCCATGCGAAGAACGCGCTGCAGAGCAGGGCAACAGCCATTGCCCAGCTCCAGAAAGCACTGCTGCGGAAAAAGCTGAGATTCACAGGGATATTATGATTCCTTCGAGTGGCAGTTGCCAGGACAGTTTCTGGAGCATGCTCCAGAAGAGCAATCGTGGATGTTCTTGCAGTTCCCCCCTTCGCAGAGTTCTTTTGCCGGGCATTCCCAGGCAGCGAATGTCTCTCCACGCCGTACCATCACAACGCTGTAGCCGGTGACGAGGCCCACAACGAGCAGTGCGATGAGGAACCAGTGAGAATGCAGGATGTTTTTCATTCCGGCAGCTATTGTAGCGGTATTGACAGTTAGTATCAATTAGGATAATTAGCTTATTAGCTTCGTTAGCTTCATTAGAAAAGTAATAAGGTATCTGATCCAAAATCCAAATCCCTAATGAAGCTAATGCAGTTAACAAGCTAATCCTCTTCTCTGTCGTACTGCTCGCCCTGTGCGCGTTCCGAATATTCCTGCTGACGCTGTTCCTCCACTGCACGCATGCGCAGACGCTTGGGACTTATTTGGTCATTCACGCGCACGCCGCGCTCGCGGTCGGCGAGAGGGCAGATGCCTTTCCGGCTCAGGAAGAGGTACTCGAGCGAATCCGGAGAGCCTGTGCAGGGGACATCTTCTCTCGGTTCCTGCTGGCGGCTTGTTCTGCGAGGTTCCCAGACTTCCTCTCCCGTTTCCTCGTCCACTTCCTCTTCCCACCAGTCGCTCCCGCTCTCCCAAGTATCCCATGTGTCTTCCCCGGGCAGAACTTCTTCCTCCGGCCACTCCAGGAATTCCTCTCCCGGGAATCCGCTCTCGAGCAGCTCGAGTTCCTCGAATTGGGACAGGATGTTCTCCCCATCAAGGTATTCGAGGAATTCTTCCAGTGTCATGGTGTGTGCTTCCGAAGGCACTTCCACGTACACGGGTGTCATCTTCCGTTGCACTTCCCCCTGTGTGATGAAGGAGAACCCGGGGAGTGCGGGAGACTGCGCTGCGAGGTAGAATTTGGCGAACAGGAAATCCTGATCTTCATTCGTGTTGATTTTGATGTGGAGATTCACTGCATCGCGGATCATCGCTTCTGTTTCCTGTGCGCTCGGATCGTTCACGAGGTCTCCGAGTTCCAGATCCTTGCCATCTATCGCCGTGAAGAATTCATTGAGCACGAGAAGTGTTTCAGAGAGGAATCTTTCCTTCAGCCGGAGAGAATATGCATGTCCTCCCGAAAACTGCGTGTACTCCAGGGAGAGGAGGGCGTCCACAAGGCCGTCCAGGAGCTTCTCTACCTGCTCTTTCTCTACGTAGATGCCTTCGAGAGCCAGCCCGTCAATAAATCCTGTAATAAACGCATCCCTGCCCTCCATCTGTGCCTGTTCCATTTCCAGCGGTATGGAGATCCATTTCTTCTGGAGTACGGCAAGAGAAGCCTGGAGCACAGCATCTTCCATATTGGCATTGAACTCATTGATCCGGACGTACGCCACCTGTTGGTGGAGTATCAGATCCACCTTCACGCGCATCCGCATGTCTGCTTCTGCCACATCAACTGTAGCGTGCCATTTGCCTTTCATAGTGTCTACGGTACGACCTTCTCCCTCGCCGAACATCCAGAGTGAAGCGTAGGTGTCTTCCATGCGCGCGTGCGCTTCCATGGTGAAGTTTCGCGGTCTTCCGTCGAATTCTACTGCTTTCAGAAGGGCGCTTGGCTGTGAGAAGTATGCCAAAGCTGCAAAGGGGGTCACCAAGGAAAGGGTCAGACCCAGTAGAAAAGGGCGGCGCATGAAAAGAAAAGGGAAGGTTGATGCCTATCGTATAAGTTTCTGCCGTCTCTATGCAACTGCTGCATACCAAAACCCCCTGCGTCTAGATGATCGCGGGGGGCTCTTGAGGTACTCCGGACGCTCGTGGAGTCTTACTTAAGGGTCACTTTGGCGCCGGCTGCCTCCAGCTTCTTCTTCATCTCCTCTGCCTCTGCTTTCGGCACACCTTCCTTGATCATCTTCGGCGCGCCGTCGACGGTTGCCTTTGCTTCGCCGAGGGCGAGACCGGTGATCTCACGCACTACTTTGATCACGGCGATTTTCTGGGCGCCGGAATCAGAGAGTTCGACGTTGTACATGCTCTTCTCCTCTGCTTCGCCTCCTGCGCCGCCGGCAGCAGGAGCGCCTGCTGCTGCGACAGCTACGGGAGCAGCTGCGGAGATGCCGTATTCAGATTCCATGAACTTTACGACATTGTTGAGTTGCACGACGTTCAGCTTCTCGAGTGCATCGATCACGGCTTTCTCCTCTTTCGAGAGTTTCACCGTCTTCGCCTCTGCGGTTGCTGTATCATCGGACATGGGAATAAATGGGTAAGGAATAAATAAAAGGAATTTACGATGCTGGTTGCTCAGGAGTGGGAGCACCTGCTCCTCCGGGGTGTACCCCGCCCTTCTCCGCAAGTTGCTTCAGTCCGCGTGCAAAGCCCGAGAGCGGGGAATTGCACATACTGGCGAAATTGATGAGTGGTGAGCGGATCATGCCGACAAACAGAGCGAGCAGCGCCTCACGGCTCGGCATCTCTGCGAGTTCCAGGGCTTCTTCTCTCGAGAGAATTTTGCCGTCGTAGAGTCCGCCAAGAATGTGCACTTTGTCGTGATCTTTACTGAATTTGAAGGCGACCTGTGCTCCTGAGAGGGGATCGCCAAAGCTGAAGATCATCGATACTGGCCCTTCCATGGCATCTTTCCCGAATTCCGGAAGACCTGCTTCCTTGGATGCAATCTTCATCAGTGTCTTCTTTGCGACTTTCATTTCTGCGTTGCTCTTTCGGAGCTTGGTTCTGAGTTCACTCACCTCGGCCACACTCAGACCGATGTAGTGAGCGAGTATGATGGACTGCGCGGAGCCTATTTTCTCCGTGAGTTCTTTCACTTGTGCCTGTTTTCTGTCCCTTGAGAGTGCCATGAGATGAGAAAGTGAGGAGTAACCCTTCGGTCCCGCCGCTGTATGCAGCGAGCGGGAAGCTCAGGGTTCTTTCTGCGTTTTAGCACAGAAAGAAAAAAGGTCTCCATCCGGGAGACCAGCGAGGCACACGACACGACGCACCAAGCGTAAGCCGAGCGAGCGATGCTGTATGCCTCGGAGGGGCTTACTTTCGGCCATCAGCCTAATGCCCTCGGTCTTCGGACGGTAAGAGGAAGTTTACTTATGTGTGAAAAAGTGTCAAGAAATCATGACTGTATTTATCTGTTAAAACGGTATTGGATGATGACTTTTTTAATAAATGTTATCTAATTCTATAATTAGAGATTCTTTTAAGAGAAAAGCAATAAAAGAGAGGAGTCAGAGGGGAGAGAGAAAAGAGAAGGAAGGTTCTTCCCCGGTCGTCTGTTTCTTCTCTTTCCTCAGAAACGCTACTATCTGCGCATGCGCATTGTCTTGCAGCGAGTGTCGGAGGCATCGGTGAGCACAGGAGGCACTCTGTGCAGCTCCATAGGACGTGGCTATATGCTGCTTTTGGGCGTCATGACCGGTGATACAGAAGAACAGGCGGCATGGCTTGCCGAGAAGATACTCAAGCTCCGTCTCTTCGATGGTGCCGATGGGAAGATCAACGACCGGAGCATCACAGACATCGGCGGGGGCATCCTCGTTGTCTCCCAGTTCACACTTGCCGGGAATCTCGAGAAGGGGAACCGTCCTGATTTTCTTCGGGCAGCGCCTCCCGATGAAGCCAGGAAACTCTATGCGTTCTTTGTGGAGCGTCTTCGCGGAAGCGGGCTCACTGTCGAGATCGGAGCGTTCGGAGAAATGATGCAGGTTTCTCTTGTGAATGAAGGGCCCTGTACCATCCTGCTGGAACACTGAGTGCTTCTCTCTCTATTCAGGGTTCCGGTGTTGTGGTAGAATTTTGAGTCCACATTCTTTTCTATTCTAATGGGTGTTCTGAAAGTCCAAACGTACGATTCTCTTGTGGAGCGGATGCAGTCTGCGGAGGTTACGTACGATGCCAAACGCCTCTTTCAGGTGTGGAAGACGGCACAGGAAGCATACAAGGACGAGCAGCACTGGACAGGTCTTCCACTCATGGAACACACGATGGGGGTGTTCGAAGTGCTCCTCCCATACAAGCCCGATGAAGATACGGTGGTTGCGTGCATTCTCCACCATCTCCTGCAATGCAAAGGTTGGACACTCACAGATATAGAAGAGTGTTTCGGCGAGAATATCCGCGAGCTTGTGAGCGGCCTGCATCTCCTCTCCCATGTGACGCTCCGTGACCGGCGGCGGTCTGTAGAGGATCTGCGCCTCATGCTGCTTACCGTCTCGGATGACATACGAACAGTGCTGCTTGTACTCTGTGACCGCTCGTTTCTCCTTGAATGCCTCCCCCGGTTTTCCGAGGAAGACAGGAAACAGGTGGCGCAGGATGTATTGCAGCTTTTTGCTCCGGTCGCTGCGAGGCTCGGTATGTACAAACTGAGGTACGAGCTTGAATTGCGGGCATTTCCCGTGGTGTATCCCCATGATGCTGAACGCATTTCTGAGCAGCTTGCACAGGTAGAGAAGCAGTATGGCCGCTCCCTCGCGGATGCGACGAAGAAACTTGAGAAATATCTGGAGAATGAAGGGGTGCATGTTTCTCTTGAGATGAGGCAGAAGAAGCCCTACAGCATTTTCCGCAAGATGCAGCAGAAGAGCCTCACCCAGGTGAAGCAGCTGTATGATCTCTTCGCCGTGCGTGTAGTCGTGCAGACGGACGCGGAGTGCTACCAGGTGCTGGGGTTGCTGCACAAAGTTGGACGGCCGGTGGCCAACCGATTCAAGGACTACATTGCGTTCCCGAAGCCAAATGGATACCAGAGCCTCCACACCACGCTTGCTCTGTTGCCGGGGATGGAAGACGAATCTCTCTTCGTAGAGGTGCAGGTGCGCACTGTGCAGATGCACCACGATGCGCAGTATGGTGTCGCTGCCCACTGGATGTATAAGGAGCACGGTTCAGCAGTCCGCGCATTGCAGAAGGTGCAGCTCCAGAGTGTGCTCTCTTCCCAGCAGTCGCTCGAAGGAGAGGAGGAAACGAACGCTCTCGCTGACCATATTTTTGTGCTCACCCCTAGTGGGGAAGTTGTGGAACTTCCCGAGGGCGCAACACCGCTGGATTTTGCTTTCCAGTTGCACACGGATCTCGGTCTCTCTTTCCGAAGTGCGACTGTGAACGGCAGCATTGTTCCGCTCGATTACCGCCTGGAGAATGGCGATATTGTTGAGGTGCTCAAGCGCAAAACACCCCAACCCTCTTCGCAGTGGATGCAGCTCCTCAAAATGGCTTCATCCCGCTCCAAGCTCAAGCGCTTCCTCTACGCGCAGGATCGCCCCCGCCTGGTTGCCGAGGGACGCGAGCTCGTGAACATAGAACTTCGAAAGTACAAGTTGCCACTGCTCGATGCCGATCTCTCCATTCTGCGCATCTGCGATGGCATGGTACTCACCATGAGCCAGCGGGAAGATCTCCTCATGAAAATCGGCCAGGGGTCTGAGCGTGCGCTCCCGCTTCTGTACCGTCTCAAGGCTCTCGAGGGCATGCTGCCGGTGAAAGCATCGTCCAAGCGTTCGCAGGATGGACAGAGAATACAGGGGAAGAAAAACGGTGCTCAGTTTGAGATAGAGGGTGATGTGCCCTTGCCTACGCGCTGCGCGAAGTGCTGCAAGCCGGCAGAGTGGCCCCATGGCCTGCTGATGGGTGTGATAGGACGCAATGGAGTAGTTGTTGTGCACCGCAGAGAGTGCGGGATGCTCAGACATGCCAATACTGAACGGACCGTGCGGGTGTGGTGGCCGAACAATGGCTAGCAAATGAGCTTGTAGATTGTAGCTTGTAGCAGTCTAACCTTTGGTTCTTTGGATTTCCTACAAGCTACTTACTACAAGCTACAAGCCGATAGCTGGTTATTCCTGAATAATCTCTTCCAGAAGCTTGTCCACCTTCATTTGCCACTTGAGTTGTTCGTACGCTTTTTCCCCCTTGGCGTAAGCGGGCGCGATGTTGAGGCGTTCTTCCACTGAGAGAGGGGAGAGCAGAGTATCCATGCCTTTCTTCATCTCCTCATCCGATATATCGATTGTTTTCTCTTCGATGAGTGTCGAGATCCCCAGACGGAGTGTGAGGCGCTTCTCTGCCTGCCTGCTGAGTTCCTCTTCCATCTGTTCCAATGTTTTTCCTGTGCGTTTCATCCACTCCTCCAAGTCCATATTCTGCCTCTTCAGCTGTTCTGCAAGATCGTCGAGGAGCGTCTCTTTCTCGTCAGCCACTAATTCGGGCACCAGTTCCACCATTGTTGCCTCACGGATTCTTTCGAATGCCTTTTCTTCTGCCTTCCTCCTCTGCAGTTGCTCTTCCTGTTGCTCCATCGGTTCCCTCACCCGCTTCTTCAGTTCTGCCACAGATTCGACATGCAGGTGCTCTTTCGCAAATGCATCTGTGAGTTCTGGCATGGAGATTGCTTCCACTTTCTGCACAGTCACATGGAAAGTGACTGGCTTGCCCCGGAGTGCTTCTGCCTGATGTTTCTCCGGGAACGTCAGTGTGAAGTTCTTCGTGTTTCCTTTCTGCATCCCGATCAGTGCATCCTCGAATCCTGGCAGGAGCACCTTACTCCCGATGACAACCTGGTGGCCGGTGGTGCGGATATTCGCCACCTCCTTCCCGTCCTGCGTCTCTCCCCAGAAGTCCATTGTCACGCGGTCCCCCCCCTTTGCAGCACGGAGCACCTCTTCGGTTTTCTGGTGTTGTCTCAAGATGTAATCGATCATCTTCTGAACGTCTTCTTCCCCCACTACGGCTTTCTGAACCTGTACGGAGAGCTTTGCAGCTTTCTTTACCTTTACGGGCGGCCGTTCCACAAATGTCACCTTCACGGTCACGGGCGTGTTGTTCGTCATCTCCACTTTCGGAGGAATGATGGGGTGAATGCTGTGTTCCTGCACCAGAGCAGTGAATGTGTCCGGCAGGAGTTCCCGTACCGTTTCCTCAAACAATTTGCTTGTATCGATTTTCTCTCTGAGAAGAGCGATGGGGGCAGTTCCGTCACGGAATCCATCGATGCGTATGGAAGAGCCTATTCTCCGGAGGGCTTTCTCTTCGGAGACGGCGGTTTCTTCTGCTGTAAAAGCAACGGTGCAAATGACTCTCCCGTTCTTCTGTCGTTCGATGGTTGGGGGGATGCTCATGGAGAGAATATGGATGCTAGCGCCGTGTTCTGTTCCTCCAGTAGACGAGAATCGGAGTGGCGACGAAGAAGGAGGAGTAGGTTCCGATCACCGTGCCGATAATCAGGGCGAGGATGAACCAGCGGATACTCTCTGCCGCAAAGAAGAAGAGCACGAAGAGCATGATGAGCGCGCCAGTACCGGTGTTCAGTGTGCGCGACACTGTTTCCTTGAGGCTGCGGTCCGCGAGCACCGCGAAGTTCTCCCCCCGGTTTCCTCCCTCGTACAGGTTGCTGCGGATGCGGTCGAAGATGACGATCGTATCGTTTACGGAGTATCCCATAATACTGAGGAGTGCTGTGACGAAGAGCGTATCCAGCTGAAAACTTGTTGTGTGGCTGAGGATCGTGAAAATTCCCAGAGTGAGGAGTGTGTCGTGGAGGAGCGCCAGAATGGCGGTGATTCCGAAGCTCCAGGGGCTGAGTCTTCCCGGTACCCTCCGGAAGACCATTGCCAGATAGAGGATGATTGCAATGGTGGCTATGAGCAGCGCCCAGATCGAACGCTGTTTCAGGCTTGCGCCCACAGTGGGTCCGATTGTCGTGAACTGGCGTTCCGTTATGTTCCCGAGTTCGCGTTCGAGGTGCCCGAAGAGAGCGAGGTGCTCTTCGTTGCTGAGGTCGCGCATACGCATGAGGTAACTTCCGTCTTTTGTGCGGGAAACAGCGACGTTACCGAGTGGTGTCTCTCCGGGGAATGTCCCAAGGACAGCGGAGAGTGCGTCTTTGGTGATTTCTTCGGGGGTCGAGACTTCCACGAGCGTTCCTCCAGTGAAATCAATGCTCAGCACCGGGCCCGGGACAAACAGGAGCACCACACTCACGAGGACGAGAGTGGTGGAGATCGTCAGGAAGTATTTTGCAGGTCGTAAGAGAGACATCGGTGCAAGAGGGTAACGGGTTTTCTGAGGGGAAGCCAGTAGAGAGTGGCTTTTTTAGCTTGTAGGTTGTAGGGAGTAGCTTGTAGGAAATCCAAAGAATCAAGGATCGTATTGCTACAATCTACAAGCTACAAACTACAAGCTACAAGTTCACGGCCGGTTGCAGCATGATTGTCGTAAGGGGACCTCTGCGGTCTGTGGACCACAGGATGACAGGGGGAAGGTCTGGGAGGAGGGGGGGGTTGATCTTGCCAACAAACAGTGGGAGATGTGTTTCCATGAGGGAGAGCACTGTGGCCTTGGACAGCCATCCGCTGCCCTGTCTTGTGCTGAGAAGCAGGTTTCTGTTGAGGGGGACGGCGCCCTCTTCCTGCACTTCCGGGGAATCGAGAGAGGAGAGCAGCTCCTCTGCGTTCGTGATGGTAAATTCACCTTTCCGAGTGGCTGTGAAGAGACCTATAGGGCTTCCGATGGCCTGTGTGCTCCGAATCTGCCAGTCGCCCCGCATCGAGAGTTCCTCCTTCAGTTCGGAGGAATCTCTCCGGATGTTCCGCGTGAAGAACTTATTATCAAAGGAGTAGTTCTTCACTGTTGCCATTGGAAGGTGCAGGCGCATTCCTCTGTGCAGACGTTCTATGATGAGAGCGAGATGATCCCTGTTGTCCATTTCCCCCTTAGCCATAAAAAGAAGTGTTCCCGACTCGCTGCGGGTGAGGGAGAGCAAGCAGTACTTTTCAGTGAGGGGGAGCACATCGTACTGCAGGCTCACGGCTTCCCCGAATCCGCGTTGTACCAAATGTTCCACAGTTCCTCTGACAATAATTTGGTGTTCCTCGCTCATGCTCTCCATCGTCTGTTGCCAGATTTCCTGCCCCTGCCGGATGGTCATTGCCAGAATATCGCCTGTGTGGTTTTTGGGGAGAGGGGGTATGCCTGTCTCGGGTGCATACTCTTTTCCCAATTCCAAGAGAGTGATGATGAGTGTAGTTCCTTCTCTTGCGGTTGCGAGTGCGGTGGATCTTTGGAAGAGCAAAGCTTCAAGAAGTTGTTGGGGCAGATTCTGTGCGCCTGGCAGTACCTGCCGCCTCAGAAATGTCCACGATGAAGACCGTTCCCGTCCATCACTCAGTTGTCTGTAGGCTGCGTCTTCGGAGAGAGGAGTAGTCGCACCCGCTGCGAGGAGTTTCAGTGCTTCCTCTGAGGGGGAAGTTACGATGTACGCGCCGAGATCGAGGGAATATTCGGCCTGAGGGTCCGCTGCCCGCCGGAAGAATACTGGCACTTGCTCTGTATCAGAGAGCGCAAGCAGCGCTGCCGCTTCCACGCGCATCATGTCACGCAGCTCCGGGATGAGGTCATTTTCTTCTCTCGGAGGATTGTGCAGCAGCGCAAGCGTGGTCTCTGCAGGGAGGAACGACGCTGCTGATTTGTCGAACATCGTGAGCATGTTTGTGACGGTGGAAAGCAGAAGCACAAACACGGTGCTGCCTCCTATTGCTAGGAGAACGATACAGAAGCCGTGGAGGAGCTTTCTCACCTTCATTTTGTGCGTATTGTAGCGTGTTCCTTGCAGTTGGCACCCATGGATTTCATCTTGTTCAGAAAGCGAAAAACGAGTACAATATTCTGATTTGTCCAGAGTACTTCTTCAACAGACACACTCTGAGCAAATCGCCTTTCCGCTCTCACACACAAACGAAGAACTGCCGCAACAATGTAGCGAGGAGGATGCGCATCCTTTCTCAAGTGCTCATGCTTCTCTCTGCTCTGTGATGTCGTGTTGTACATGGGAGGTTGCTGTACAACATGCCCATCCCTCTTCCCCAGTGTTCACTGACCGCGCTCATGGCGAAGTTTAAACGAACCGGTACGGGGACCTCGCCGGGTTGCGAGGAAAAACAAGAAACCTCAACAAGGCAGAGAGCCGAGGACACCTCTCCTCAGTCATTCTCCGTTACACGGCTCAGCAGCGTCACTTTGTATCGTTGTTGATAGCCGAGGAGGATAGACAATACACATACAAAGAAGACCAGAGGTTATTTCTGGTCTTCTTTGTTATAGGAAAGAGAGTAAGAGGGAAGAGAATAAGAGGAATACAAAAAGCAGGAAAATCCTCAGGATTCCAAAGGTTCAAACCCTCTTATTCTCATACCTCTTATTCTCTTATCTCTTCTCTATAACTGCTTCATCCTCTCCTTCGCACTCGTGAGGTACGGGTTTATGTCCAGGGCCTTCGTGAGTGCCTGCGCCGCTTCGTCCTTCCTGCCCGATTCCAGTGCTGCCCAGCCGAGCAGATCATGGGAGATGGCGTCCTCCGGCCAGCGCTTCACTGCTTCCTGCGCCATGAAGTACGCTTCTTCTGCACGTCCGAGCGCGATGCTTGCGGTCACGTACCCTTCGTAAGGTTCTATCGTGGATTCGGGATCTTTGGTCAGTGCGTCGTACTGCTGCAGTGCCAGATCTGCGTTCCCACTCTGCAGTGCCGAGTTTGCAAGCTGCCGTCGCACTTCGGACTGTGGTTGGAAGCCATTTTGCAGTGCGTACTCAAAGAATGTCATGGCGTTCTTATGATCGTTCAGTGCGGCGTAACTCCGTGCGAGGAAGTACTGGATCTCCGGTTTCTGCGGGTCGAGATTGTAGGCCTGTTCCAGAGAGGAGAGCGCTTGTTCGGGCCGCTCCGTTGTCAGTTCGCAGAATCCCTGCACTATCCACGCATCACGGTAGTCATCTTTTGCCTGTGTGACCTGCACGAGGAGCGGGAGGGCGAGCTCGCATTCCTGCACCTGTGCCAGCGCCCGCGCGAGCAGTGTGATGAGGTGGATGTTCAGGCTCTCTTCAAAGAGGGCGAATTCCTGGTAGGCGGCCATGATGGTGCGGGCATTCGAGCGCAGCACCGGTTCCCACCCATTGATCACTTCCTGCAATTCTATCTGCGCTTGTTCATGATTACCCTCGATAATGGAGAGCAGGGCGAGGCCATAGTGTTTCTGCGGCGAATCTTCAGCGTTCTGCAGGAGCCTGCGTGTTTCGAGGAGTTCGCCTGTACGCAGGGCTACGATGCTCTCAAGCAGCAGGAGGTCTTCTGTTTTTGCTCCCGCTTTCTTCAGCTGTCTCAGGGTGGAGTGCACACCGTTCATATCCCGGCGCTGCAGTTGTGCCTGTGCAAGTTTGCGGAGAGCCGGGAGTCCTCCGTTCGCATCTACAGCTTTCTCGTATTCCTCCTGTGCTTCTGCCCATTGCCCGCGCAGTGCAAGCAGATCTCCCTGTCGCAGGTGGAAGAGTGCCTGGTCTCGCGGATCCACTGCGGCACTCACTGCAGTTGTTGTCTGCGGAATGACGGGGGTTTCCACTGTTTCCGTTGTCGCCCTCCGGAGGATTTCGGTTGACTGTGCCAATTGCCACCACAGGAAGGCCACCAGTGCTGCGGCGCAGAGGAGGGCACACACAATGGGGGCGGTGATGCGCGCGGGGATGCTCATGCGTAAGGAGGGATGCTTACTCTTCGTGAACGGCGGGGCTCAGTTCTCCATCTGCTCCTTCTACCGCTGCGTTCCCGACAGATCTGCGTGCTGCTGCTTCGGCAAGTTGTTTCGGAATGACGGCTTCTATCGCTCCCCATTTTGCGTCTTCTCCTTCCGGGAGAAGAATGGTGATCTGGTCGCCAACTTCTGCACGGTAGAATGTGACTGAAGCGAGGAGCACACGGTAGACCTTGCCTCCAACCAGCACTTTGTACTGGCCGTCCTCCTGAATGAGGACGCCTACTATAGTGTGTCTCTTCACAGGTGCGATCTGCTTGTAGATGAACTTTCCCTCATCGGTAATCGTGAGTTTCATACCGTCTCCTTCCACGAGCTTGCTCTTGCTGGCGTAGTTGGCGGGAACCGGATACGTCTGCCCGTTCGCGTCCACCATGTTCTGCCCGTCGAAGATGCCTTCCACCACTTTCCCGCTCACCGAGGAAGAGACATGCATTGCCCCTGCTCTTTCCGAGTGTCTTTCCAGACTTGTGTCTGTTACTCCTGTGATCGAACGCAGGAGGGCTTGTGCGGTTCTGAGTGACGATTCCGCTGATTCTATCAGTTCCTGAATGTGGAGGAGTGTGTCTTCGGACATGGTGTTTGAAAGGAAAGGGGCGAGAGCTACAGAGGTTGAACGTCCACGTCGAGTTTTGTCTCTTTGAGCCTGCGTTGCATCTCGGTATCTGTGAGGAGTCCCGCCTGGGCGCCAATGGTCCCTACGACACTCGCAGCATTTATGGTACCCGCGCGCAGCGCTTCTGACAAGGGAAGGCCGCTCAGGAGAGCCCATGTCATGCCTGTACCGAATGCGTCCCCGGCACCCGTGGTATCGAGTACTTTATTGTCTTCTACCACAGGGCAGTGGTAGAGGTTCTTTCCGTCGGATGCGTCAGTCCCATTCTTTCCGTCGGTGACGACGACGTTTTTCACTCCTTTCTTCAGGAGTGCTTTGATGGCTTCTTTCACCGTTTCTCTCTTTGAGAACTTCAGGGCTTCTCCTTTGTTCAGTTGCAGCAGAGTTGTCCGTGCCAGCAGCGCGGAATTATTCGCTGCTTCCATGCCTGCTTCTATCTGGCATCCTCCAGGGTTCCATGTGAGGCGTGGGCCGTCCTTCTGCGCGAGCATGCCGATGATGTCATCCTCGATGACACAACTCTGTTCCTGGATGTGGTTGAGATACAGCCAGTCTGTTTTCCCCGCGCGTTCCCGGTCGAATGTTGCATCGTGGAGATGTTCATTTGTGCCCGGGTCGTAGAGAATGACACGTTCTCCCGAGCTTGCTGAGAGGATGATAGAAAAACTGGAAACCTCTCCTTCCACGACGGTGAGGCAGCCTGTGTCTACCCCCTCACGTTCGAGATTGAGCCGCAGCTTCTCCCCCCACTGGTCGTCTCCAATGATTCCGCAGAATCCCGCACTGCAACCAAGACGGGCGAGTCCGACTGCCGTATTAGAGGCGCCCCCGCCGCAGGTTTCTATGACTTCCTGCACGCGGATTTTGTCGCCGAGTGGCAGCTTGAGAGCATGTTCGCCGCTATAGGCTTCTACGGTGCTGCGGTCGAGCCGCACAAAGACATCGTAGGTGGCTCCACCGATGGAGATGGTTCGCAGAGACATGGTTTCTTATGTTCGTTTATAGTGGGATTCCATCGCCTGCAGGAAGGCTGCAGTTGCGTGCAGCTTGCGGCGGCGATTCCAGTAGAACATCAGGCCTGCGGCTGCGCTTCCTGCGAGTGCCCACCACGCGACTGTGGGTAGGCCTGTTGCTGCGGTGTGCGGAGCGCTCCGGTGCACATCCGGCGGGGCAACGGTTGCTGTCGTTGTGCGTGTGATTGTTCGTATGGTCGTGTCGAACGGCACTTCGTCTCCTGGAGTGATGCTGAATCCTTGTCCGTTGGGAGTGCCTTCAGCGGTTGCTGAGAGATCTTCTATGATCTGTCCTGTCACATCCACTGGCGTGAGCTTCAGGTAGTACTTCACATCATTGATGAGGTTTCTGAGGGTGTAGTTCCTCAGTTCGCTGTTGAGGAATCTCTTCTCGGTGAACTTCTCCGGCTCCGCCCCGTATTCAAGGATGAAGGAAGAGAGGGGAGCCTCCGTTGCCAGTGTGGACCAGTCGATGAGCAGGCTGGCATCCTGCGGGGTCACGGCGAGACGAATCCCTTTCACCATGGCGGAGACGATATCGAACTCAGCGCTCTCCCGGTTGGTTTCCAGCGCAGTGACAGAGAAGAAGTACTCTGTTCCAGGCCGCAGGCCGGCTACCTGTGCTGCGGTAGTGAGCATCTCTGTATCGAGGCTGAAGTCGAATTGCATTGGTGATTCTCCCACATAGATGCGGTAGGCATCGATCTTCTCGCTCACGATGGGATCCCACTGGAGTGTTACAGCATTGATCTCCGAGAGTGCTTGTAGGTTTTGCACTTTGGGCAGCCCTTTTTGGTCTACTTCCAGAGACATCGTATGCTGGGCGGAGTTCCCCGCGCTGTCCGCCACAGATACCAGCACTTGGTGGATGCCTGCGGCGGGAGCAGTGAAGAGGTGTTGGTAGGTGCCTGGCTGATCGGGGACTGATTCCAGGGGAGTGGGGGCCCCTGCGAATTGTGCTGCGATCTCGGCAATGTTCTCTTCCGTATGCACGACGAGGAGCACATTCGTATTCTCTACAGGTTTTTCGGGCGAGAATGTTGCGTCGATGATTGCCGGTGGCTGGTTGTCGAGATAGATGGTGAATTCTCCCGAATCCAGTCTGCCGAGTCCATCCTTGTCTTTCACCCGGAGAACGTGCTCCGTCTGATCTGTACGGAGCGGCACCGGGATGGAGAAAGCGCCATTGATGTCCGTATCGCCTTCTGCATCTCCTCTTCCTCCTGTGACAATGAGGTTCACGAATGGCTCGGATGTCCCGGCCACTGTTACCTGTGGGATGTTGACCGTACTTCCTGCTGTTGGTGAGCTGATCAGAATTTTCTTCGCACCACTTGTATTGCTGTCTCCTCCTGTGACCGTGACGTACGCTTGTCCGTTGATGTCTGAATTCTGGCTGTCTTCTGCATAGAGGATATGTTCGTCCGCGGTGCGGAAGCGCAGGCCCAGCGTGAGAACTTTCTCCCCGAGGTTCCTTGGTTCGAACGGCACCTCCCCGCTCACGGGCAGGAATGCAAGAGGGTCTGTGGAGGAGAGGTTGACGGTGCCGGTGTAGTCCTCGACGCGGTTGCCATTTCTGTCCACTGCGGTGATGCGGATCGTGGCATCTTCGTTCACCTCCAGCTCTGCCGGAGCGACGATTTCAAAATGGTCCACGAGGCCAAATTGCGTAGTGACCTGACCGTAGAGGTTCCGGCCAAGCACATTCGCGGCAACGTTGCTGCCATTCTGTGCTCCGTAGAGCTGCCGGTTTCCTGCGGTTGCAGACTGTGGACCGCCAACAGCTCTTCCCAACGTACCGGCGTACACCACTGCTTCAGCGTCGATGAGTGTGCCGCTGAGCAAATCTATCGCTCTCAGGAAGATAGTTCCTTCCTCTTTGGTGGAGAGGGAAAAATTCTGCATCCCCCCCTCGTCCGTTTCACTCTGCGGTGAAGAAATCCGGTCACCTGCACGACTGGAAATGAGCTTCAGTGGCCTGCTGGGCAGGGGATTTCCAAACTGATCGCGGAGGATGACGACAATATCCACTGTGTCTGTTCCTGTTGGCATCAGCACGTCGCTGCTGAGCTGGATACTGCTCGTGAGAGGGCTGATGCTGTCAGGCAGCACTTCGAATGTGGTGGATGTTCCCAGGTCGGTGCCTTTCTGCTCCAGGCTCGCCCGGTACAGGCCGGCAATCTCGGTGTCTCTTCCCTTCAGTTGAAGAGCGGCGTTCCCCTCATCGTCTGTCTGTACCGGGAAGGTCATCTCCGCGCCGAGTGGGGGAGTGACTACTATGGTGAGTTCTGTCCGCTGTTCTGCCCCGACAATGGCGATGTCTGTTCCGAGTCCCGCAACGGAGTCATCCGCACGAATGCTTGCCGCTGCGTACGCGATGTGTGGCAGCAACATCGTCAGCACAACGATGGCAGAGAGCTGTCTTTGCATAAAAATCATATTATTGTACCAGTTTGAGCCATTTTCCTCAATCCACGAATAGAATTTCTACAACCTTTTCAATATCTGTCTATCACGTTTGTACCGTGTCTGAGAGTGCCAGACCTTCTCATCTGTTCCTGAGACGCGTAGGATACTGTCCATATGAAAAATCGCGTGTTTGCTCTCACAATGACGGTTGTCGTTCTCACTGCCTGCAGCGGCAGAGACAGCGACGGCACTGCCTGCAAGGAAGATTACTGGAATGGTGTGTTCGGGACGTGCCTCCCAAGTGACTGGGTTGTGATAGACGCAGAGACGCTCCGGCAGCGTGGTGTGCCGCAGGACACCATTGTGGCGTTCCAGAGCACGATTCCTCTCTCCGGTCAGTTCCCGACGGTCACGGTGACACGGGAGGTCCTTGCAAATGTCGTGTCTCCTCAGGTGTACAGCGAGGCGAGTGTGCGTGCTGTCACAGTGCTCCCCGGCTATGAGGAACTCGACACGCGGGATCTCCGTGTGGCGGAGGAGAAAGTAAAATTGCATGTGTTCAAAGCGCAGCCCACCGCAGATGAACCGCTTCGCCGGTTCTACCAGGTGAGTACGGTGTCGGATGGAATGGGGTACAGCATCACCGCGACCACGCCTGTCTCTGTGGAAGCCGATCTCGAGAACCAGGTGCTGCTCATTCTGCGGGAGTCTGTGTTTGCAGAGAAAGCTGCAGCGCAGAAAGAGTAAGAGGGATAAGAGTAATAGAATACTAGGGATGAGGGCTCCTGTTCGTCCCACTTCGCTTTCCTAGTATTCTCGTTCCTAATACTCTCGTCTCTCTTTCCTCATTTTCTCTCTTGTTCTATTCTCACCACACTCGTGGTGCCGTAGCCAAGTAGTAAGGCAGGGGTCTGCAAAACCCCCATACGTGGGTGCAATTCCCACCGGCACCTCCACAGTTGAATTGCAGACGAACAAGGATCCTGAGCTTGTCGAAGGAGACGCAGAGAGTCGCAAGATACTGTGTGCTGAGCGAATCCGCGAAGCGGATGAGCGCAGTACTGCACAGAGCAGGATGTTATGGATGAAAAAGCAAAGATACTTTGTGCCCCGAAGCCCCGGCTATTGAATTTTTGCGTCATTTGTGCTTAAATATGTCTGTAAACAAAACTAAACATCCTTCCCATTTTTCCCATGGCACACCACCGCGAAGTGAGTATTGCTGTCTGCGGCATTGTCGTTGGCACCATGCTCGGTGCAGGCTCTCTCATACTCGGGCGTGATGTCACGGCGAGTGTGGGCGATGAGGACGCACAGTTTACCACCTACCGTCAGGGTATCATTTTCGACAACCAGTACCGCAAGCGCGCTATTTCGGAGGAAGACCGTCGCACACGGCCACGCGCGGAGGTGCAGCAGTTCAATGAGAGTGAAGCAGCTCCTGATGTTGGGCAGGGCACAGTAGTGGACACCGAGGAGTGCAGACAGAGGGTGCGGTATGCAGAGGAAATCCGGGCTTTCGTCATTCCACTCATCCCCGGCCGTGCCATCGATCAGCTCGTGCGTTCTTCCATGCAGGATGCATTCGACAACTACATTGCAGATTGTCTGCCGTATGTTGAGGAGGAGGCACAGGAATCCGAAGCGGACGCAGATATCGAAGTGCAGCCGAATGTTCTGTTCGACAGTGATGATGAGTACTGTTACCAGTACACCGGTTCACGCCGCAGCCGCTGCATCGTTGAACAGCGCGAGAATGCAACCCGCTATCAGGATCACCGGTAGGACAAGTTTGTAGGTTGTAGTTTGTAGATAGTAGGAAATCCAAATTCTGGACCTACAAGCTACAACCTACAAACTACAAGCTCCAAAGTTATTGGAAGGTCAACACTTCCGGTGCGAAGACCAGCAGCAACCCCAATCCGTACATCAGACATCCTCCGAAGATCAGCGTGAACCTCCGGTATTTTGCTGTGAGTCCTGTGGCCTGCAGTGTGTACACCGCAATAGCGAAGATGATGATGTCATCGACCATGTAAAGCAAAATGTAGAGTGCCATGTAGCCGTAACGGGCAATGTGCGATACTTCGTTGAATGCGAGAATCTGCGTGAAGATTGCAGGGAGCCCTGCCGTGCAGACGAGTTCAATGCTGTTCACTGACACTGCGAGAATGGCAACACCCAGAATCATCGCCGGCCAGGCGGAGACCTCCAGGATATGCTTCATCTTTACAACGGTTCTCTGCCGCTGCTTCATGTTCGTCACTTTGCATTCGTTGGGATTTTTTCCGAAAGCTTCGTACAGGTAGAAGGCGCCGCCGCAGACAGCTACGAGTCCTATGATTTTCTGCACGATGAGGTTGAGGCCGATGAGGAGGAACACGTTGAGCCATGCTGCAATGAAGAGGTAGTAGATTGCACCGCTCACAAAGAGAAATGTCCCGCCAATCACCCATACCTTCCGCATATCGCTTGTGCTGATGAGCAGGGTGAGCAGCGTGATGAGCACCCACATGGCGCACGGATTAAATCCATCCAGGAATCCGAGGAGAATGGAGAGAACAGGGAGGGAGAGCAGCGTAAGATCCACTTCCCCGATGAACCAGAGATCAAACACGTATTTCTCCAGCGGTGAGTCACATCCTTCCGTGCAGGTTCCCTCTGCGGCACTCTCCAGTTCGGCGACAGCGTCACTCGCGATGAAATCCTCGTACGGGAGGCAACCTGCCGCATCCTCCCGGCATGCGTCCACTATCTCCTTTAACTTCTGCCCGGTGGTCGCATCTGCCTTGTATCCCTGGAGGACGTGGCCGTTCACGACGAATGTAGGCACACCCTGGTTCAGGGCAGGTACATGCTTCTGCACATCTTTGAACATGTACTGGCTCTTCACTTGTGTGATCTCGCGGTAGTCGACTTTCCATCCCTGCTCCTGTGCGAAGGCGTGGAATTCCGCGCAGTGTGGGCAGTCCTCCTGCACGAATGCGACAATGTCTGCTCCCGGATTTGGCTGGTACTTGCCTCCGATGTTTCCTCTCCCGTCCAGAAACCGGTTAGGGTAGAGGAACGCAAGAACGACAACAGGTATCAGGGCGATGCCGAAGGCGAGGGAGAGACGTTTCATCGGGAAAAATGGTGCAGGAAAGTATAGCATTTCCTCTGGTGTTGCCAGGAAGAAAAAGGAGAAAAGGTGCAAACATCCGTTCCCGGAGATTGCAGATTTTTGGCTTATTGGAGCGGAAAATAAATCATATGAGATGTGGTCAATTCTCTTGAAAGCGGAAAATAATCAGCGTAGCATCGCGCACTATGGGCATGCGTCATCTCGACGGGACGGAAGTTCATTCTGATGAGTTGGGGGGACGGATACTGGCAGGTGAACTCGTCTGGATGGAAAGACTACTGCATTACTCCGGTGCTGAGCCGGAAGCCGGACGCGTCCTCACTGTGACGGAAGATGCGTTGCGGCCTGGCCCTATGCGGAGACCGTACTGGCAGGCGGTAGCGGATTTTGAGGCGAGACATTGTGCAGAACTCGAAGCTATTCTGAGTCTGGATGTTGCAAGGCCTCTCATCTTAAGTTTCCGTGCGCGTTTTGCGTATTTGTTCGCCCTTGCCAAAGAGTTGGATACGTCAGAGCCGATCGAGGAATTCGATGAAGAGTTCCAGAGGTACCTGGATGAAATTGCAGCAATGATTCATGAGCTCAAATATCTTGTCTCAGAGAGAAAGCCGGAAGGCATGACTCTGCAGCGGGCTCAGGAACTGGCAGAGAGCCATGTTATTGCCCGTGTGTGGGACTCTCGCCGCCAGCTTGCTCTGGTGAAGCAGGGGACTACTCTTCCGATTGTGGAAACCGATGGCACCCTTGGGGAGGGAAGATCCCGTCCCGCGATATTGGAGGTGGGGAAGGTGGGGGATATAGAGGCATCCACAGGGGGGCGAGCCCGTGGGTTCTGGTTCCTGCCGGGGTATCTGCGACCTGCGGCGTGAGATTTCGCTCCTCGGATTCTGCCGTGTTTGCACGGTTCTTTTGCAAATCCTGTGTGGCGATCTGCCTTGAGGCACAGAAAAGAATAACTTGCCTGATAGTGGAAAAAGGTGTACATTTGCTTAAATCCCATGAGCAGGACCAAGCCCATTCTGCCGGCTTCCACTAACCCCCGTGACTTTGTCATCGCGACCCTCGGCAGCCACAGCGCGCTCCAGATCCTCAAAGGTGCGCAGGATGAGGGTATGAGGAGTCTTGTCATCTGCAAGAAGGGATCGGAGAAACCCTATGAGAGTTTCGGCGTTGCCGATGAAATTCTCTCTGTGGATGACTGGACGGAATGGGACGAGAAGATCGAGGAAGAGCTCATCCGCCGCAATGCCATCATCATTCCTCATGGTTCTTTCATCGCGTACATCGGGCATGATCGTGTGAAGGAGATGCAGGTGATGTACTACGGGACGAAAGAAATACTCCAGTGGGAATCCGACAGGAGAATGGAGAGGCAATGGCTGGAGAAGGCGGGGCTCAAGCTCCCCCGCGTCTTTGAGAGGCCGGAAGACATAGAGAAGCCGGTGATCGTGAAGTTCCACGGAGCAGGCGGAGGGTTTGGGTACTTCATTGCCAAAACGCCCGAACAGTTCTACGAGGTGAAGAACCGCAAGTACCCCAAAGAGAACGATTACGCCATCCAGGAGTACATCGTCGGCGTGCCGCTCTACGCGCACTACTTCTACTCGCCCCTCACGAAGGAGCTCGAACTTATGAGTTTCGACAAGCGGTACGAGAGCAATGCAGACTCCATCGGCCGTATCAAAGCAGAGGACCAGCTCGCGGCGAATATCCACACGAGTTACACCATTGTCGGGAACATCCCGCTGGTTGTGCGCGAGTCGCTCCTCCCGCAGTTCTTTGAGATGGGTGAACGTGTGGTGCAGGTGAGCAAGGATCTCTGTGGCAAAGGTTTGTTTGGTCCGTTCTGCCTCGAATGCATTGTCACCAGGAAGCTGGAGATCTTTGTGTTTGAAATCAGCGCACGCATCGTCGCAGGCACCAATCCCTTCATAGAGGGATCGCCCTACACTGCACTGAAGTACAAGGAACCCATGAGCACCGGCCGTCGCATTGCCAGGGATATTAAGCAAGCCATTACCCAGGGAAAACTTGAGCAGGTGTTGGGTTAGCAATGGCTATGGCCGGCAAGACGGCTGCGTCGCATTGCACGGGACATCAAGCAGGCGATAGAGCAAGGGAGGCTGGAGGAGGTGTTGGGTTAATCCGCAATCCGATCTACACTACCCACCATGGATACTTCCACACTCCTCGACGGCTATGATTTCCAGAACATCACCGTCGGGATGCTCGGGGGACACAGCGCACTCGATGTAGCCCATGGCGCGAAGAAATATGGGTTCAAAACTGTCTGCGTCGCGCGGGAGGGGCGCGAGAAAACATTCACCAAGTACTATAAGACGCGTGACGGGCGCGGGTGCATAGATGAAGTCATCGTCCGTCCGCGGTTTTCGGATGTGCTGAATCCGGACGTCCAGAAGCAACTGCGCGCGATGAATACCGTGTTCGTCCATAACCGGTACTTCTGGGTGTACTTCGATGATTACTCCAAAATAGAGAATGATTTCAATGTTCCCATCTTCGGCTCACGCCATCTCGTGAAGGTGGAAGAGCGCGATCAGCCCTTCAACCAGTACCATCTCCTCCAGTTCGCGGGCATCCGCACGCCGCGCATCTTCGCATCTCCGGATGATATGGATGGCCGGCTCTGCATCATCAAGGCCAGCGAAGCCCGCCGCGGGTATGAGCGCGCGTTCTTCCTTGCAGATAGCAAGTCCTCCTGGGAGAAGGAGGGGCGCCGTCTGGAGAAAGAGGGGCTTGTTGGCCCCGGCTGGCGGACTGCAACCATCGAAGAATTTGTGGTCGGTGCCCCGGTGAATTTCAACTTCTTCTACTCCCCGCTCACGGAAGAACTGGAACTGCTCGGCACAGATACCCGCAGGCAGACGAACCTGGATGGCTTCCTTAGGCTCGCAGCGTGGGAGCAGGAGAAAGTGCGCAAACACATCGATCTGAAGATGATTGAAACGGGGCATCTTGCCTGTACGGTCAAAGAGTCCATCCTTGAGAAGGCGTACGATCTCGGGGAGAGGTTCGTAGCAGAAACGAAGAAAATTTCTCCGGAGGTCGATCCTGCCGGGAAAGGCATCATCGGACCGTTCGCACTCCAGGGCGCAGTGACAGCGGAAGAGGGGAAAGAGGACATTGTCATCTTTGACGTCTCGCTGCGCATCCCCGGCTCACCCGGCATCCGTGCCACGCCGTACTCGGGGTACCTCCACGGCGAATCGATGAGTGTTGGTGAGCGCATCGGGCTGGAGCTGAAGAACGCGGTTGCTGCGAATGCTCTGCATAAGGTTGTGACGTAATGATGGAGGAACATGTGCACTGCAGAAAGGCGGTTCCCGGAGATGAGCACGCCGTTTCTGCTCTTGCAAAGCGGCTCGAAATTCACGAAGGGGACGATCCTTCCCTCGCGATGCACCGGGGATTCCTGTTCTACGCCAAACCAGAGGAGGTCTACCGTCAGCGTTTCTCCATTTCACAATACTGCTTCATAGCCGAGCAGGAGGGGGAGATTGTGGGGGCTCTCGTCGCGCATGATCGGGGAGAACTCGAGGAACTCGGTGCATCTCTCAAATATCCCAGAGCTCTCGTGGAATACCTCTTCAGTCTCCAGTATCCGCACTGGATTTACATCGATGAACTCGCCGTGCATCCCGGCCACCAGCACCACGGCATCGGGCAGCACCTGTACGATTTTGCGTTCGGCAATGTGCCGGGGAGCGTGCTCCTCGCGGGGATTTCGCACGATCCTATCCCCAACGAAGCATCGCTCCACTTCTTCACGAAGAACGGACATACGTTGCTCACCGAGCTGCAGGAAGGGGAGTGGCTGTGCGGGATATATGGGAGAACGATTACATAGAACCAGTGGAGGGATTGGACTGTCATACCCCTTCGCGTTTAATGAGTTATCAATGGATTGCAGATACGTGGCAGGAGTTCTTGGCTCTGGTAAACGCTACGGGGTACGAGAGGAGGAAGTATCTGGTTCTCTGAATAGTTGCCTTTTAATTGCAGCTTGGTATCAGAGGTCTTCACTTGCCTGCGCTGCGATGTTGCATTGTTCTACTGGCTGCCTGGAAGGACGGTCACCGGGAACAGCAGGAGGCTCCAGGTAAAACTGCTTCAGCGGGTGGTTGCTCTGTTTCCGTGATCCACCCAATACTTTCCCGATGCGCGTCCTCGTGTGGAGCGCATCCCACATTGCCCTGCCATCCGGGAAGACATCTGTTGCCACTCCCGTCCGCAGGAGGTCTTGTTCTCCAAGGACGAATTCTATTCTGTGATTCGTGGGATCCATTTCTGCCGCTCGGATGATGCTCCCGATGTGTGCCTGCTGCCCGTTGCCGTTCGTGATCTTCCTGAACTGGGGCTGGTAGATCTGTTCAATGTCATGCACAGCCCTCCCGCGAAGCTGCCTCTCATTGTCACCGTTCATGCTTCTCCCGTGGATGAGCACGCTGGAACCTTTCTCCATCCAGCGTTCGTTCCCAAAGAGGTACATCCCTCCCGCCGCACTGCATGCCTGGCCCCGCACGGCGGCTATTACATCCCCCCCGAACGTATCGATGTCATCCATGGCTTCGATGACAGTTTCCATGGTCGTGATGCTCCCTCCTCTCGAGGAGAGCTGATTCACGAAGTTGGCATCTCCGGCTTCTATAGCCTCCATAGCCCGGCGGGTTGCCCTCTTCCTTCTGCTCGTATCTTTGAGCTTTTGCATGGTGTCATACTGCTTGGCTGCTTCTGCCAATCTATTCTGCTGCTGGGCGATCACGGACCGGTGCAATGCAGCTGCGAACTCCACCGCAAGCCAGCTGATTCTGTCTATGCAGTGCTTCTGTGGCTCGGCGAAAAAGACCATCTGGTCGGCAGGTTTGCTCCCCACAGATCCTGAGAATACTGTAAAAATAGTGGTATCCCGTTGCTTGTTCCGCCGTTCCATTGGCTGCGCAATGTAGCACGTGAATGTTCTCTGTCAACGCGGGGGAGAAGGTTGTTGCATTCCCACGGTTTGATCAGCTAAAAGTTGACATGGTGGAGTTCTGGTACTAAAAATATCTTTCCTATGGCTACACCAGATGGTGAACCCCGGCTTGGAGAAAAAGAACTTCCGCTCGATGATCCCGCTGCGCTCGCACTGTTCCAGGAAAAGCTCGGAGGACGTCTTGCTGCACATGCCAGTCTCTCTGCGAGAGATCAGGCGACGCTTGCGAACATCGTATTCGAGGTTGGTCGCTCCGGTCTTTCGCAGGGAACAGAAGAAGATGCGTTTGCACAGATGGCGATGATCGCAGATCTTGCTGTGGCGGCGCTCGTGGCAGGATCTACGGCGGATATCCAGGGTGTTTTGAGGCAGAAACAGGGTGGGGCCGGTACAGATAGATCTGTTATACAGGCTGCCGTTGCGCAGGCCACTCAGCAGTTTGGGGCTCAGATGCTTGCTGTAGATAAACAGCATGGAGGACGGCTGGGGCTTCATATGCAGAAAGTGTTTGCTCAGGGAGGTGCTGCATCACCGGCGGAAACGGAACAAAAATTCCTCCCCGATATAGATCCGGAGGCGACGGAGCGGGTTGTGCACGCCATGCGGGGGTTGTTGATGACGGCGCTTGTGCAGCCCACGCTGAGTGAGGGCTCCGCCGCCATGCGCGATCTTGCCGGGGCATTCTCGAGGAGCGATCTCCAGCAGAGGAAGATTCTCATTCTGGGTGCCTGCAGCCCGTCGGATGAGCATTGAGGTGCTGCACGATCATCGTGCCCTCTTTCATGACGGAGAGCATCACATGCTTCACAGCCCATGTTTGCGGCAGGGTGCAAGCGGAGGTAATAGCGCGGAGGTCGTTGCGGATCGTGTTGTGGAGGAAGGTGGACCGGGCTATGGCAGCGGAGGAAAAACAGCTAAAAATCCGCCGAGATGGTGTGTCGCACGTATTTTTGTCAATGGTTTCTCGTCAATTTTGAATTGCCACTTTACGGCTTCATGGAGCGATGCTCTTAGGATTCAACCATGAAAAACTGGGTGTTTTTAGGATCTGTGGCATTGACAGAGCTGAAAAGTTTTCTTAGCGTGCACTCCCTATGATGGCAGAACGCGCGCCCCAGGATGTCAGTGCTACTGACGTAGAGATCGAATGCCTCCAGGAACATCTGCGAGCAGTCTATGGTGATAGCGAGCGGGGAGGACCTGTGCTTGCCAGGCTCGGTGATGCGCTGTGCCAAGCTGGCCGCTTGCAGGAAGCGCTCGGAAGGTACGAAGCCGCTGCAGGGCATCTGAGAACAACCAACCAAATGCATGAGCATGACGACGTGTTACGAAGGATCAGTGAAGTACGGGAATTGCTACGGAAACGGCAATCGACACCTGGGCAGACCATAGAAGAGGGTGCTGAGTAGATGGTGTTCACATATTCGTTTTTTTCTCATATACAAGCGATGTCACCCTGAGCCCTGACGAAGGGTGACATCGCTTGCCATGGTTCGTGGTTCGGCAGAGCTCACCATGACATCTTTGGGCTCACCATGACACACATTTTGTTTTACTATGGGATGTCGATGAGAGTGAATATGTGAACACTACCTAGTGTTTTCCGCTGGAATCGCCGGATTTTTTCGTTTTGTGTTCGCGCATCTTTCGGTAGTATTTCTCTGTTCCGGGGCTTGTGCCTGTTCTCTGCGTCTTTCATACTGTATCTGCTCGTACAGTCCACCTTCGCCCTTCGGGCTTCGGTGGACAAAGTATGGTTCACCAGAGTTCACCACAAGTCTTACGGTTCGTTACGTCGCTTCGCTCCTTACTCACCTGCAATTCAACTTTGGGGCTGTAGCTCAGCTGGCTAGAGCGCCTGCTTTGCAAGCAGGAGGTCAGGAGTTCAATTCTCCTCAGCTCCACCAATCGTCTCTTCGTTTCTCATGGCAAGCCCCGTCGCACATGTGCGACTGATGATTTGCATTGTCGTAATCAAACAAGGCGCGAAGGCGGGCGAGTTTATCCTAAGCCTGTCGAAGGGCCCGCCTGGAGCGCTCCCTCTGAGGGAAAGGATGGTTCATGGAAGGAAAACCGGCTTGTCGGCCATAGCCTTTGGCGACGGCCGAAGGTTTGCCTTCCATGCCTCCTAAAATGTAGGCGCCGGAGCCTCGATCGTCTTCGGGAACACGCTGTAGATCGGCGCCATGAGGATTTTTGTCGTGCCTGTCATCCTCGCAAGGCCGAAGAAGAACATGAGCACGCCTATGATGACGACGAACATATAGATGCCGCCGACGTAGCGCATCCAGTACGCTTCCCCGAACATATCGGCTATCCGCTCGCGGAATTTTATGAGCAGGAATCCTCCGATGACGAGGAGCATGTTGATGATGAATCTTCCCATAGCGCGGGGAGGAAAATACTTACGCGGCGGTATCGAGAACTTTTTTTACATCCTCTTTCGATTTTGCTCCGACGAAGCTGTTCACAGGTTCGCCTCCTTTAAAGAGAATGAACGTGGGAATGCTCATGACGTTGAACTTCCCCGGAGCCTCGGTGTTTTCGTCTACGTTCACCTTCACGATCTTCACTTTGCCTTTGTACTCCTCAGAGAGCTCCTCGATAATCGGGAGCATCATTTTGCAGGGGCCGCACCATGGGGCCCAGAAGTCGACGAGAACGGGAATCTCTGCTTTGAGCACTTCTGCATCGAAATCTGCGTCAGCAATCGCTTGTGCCATGCGGAGGAGAGGGGAAGGGGTACGGGGGAAGTATAGGGGATGATGGGAGGAAGAGGGAAGAGAATAAGAGAGTAAGAGGAATGAGGGAGGCAGAAAAATCTCAAGGATCAAAGGTGGCAGATCCTCTTATTCTCTTACTCTCTTATTCTTATTCTTCACCCCCCAGGAGCTTCTTCGTAATCTTCTTTCCCACTTCCACAGCAGGTTGCCCGTACGGATCTATGCGGTAGAGCTTCCCGAGCAGCACGACTTCTATGAGGAAGAACTCAAAGAGCTGGCCGAGATGGTATGCATCCAGTGTCGGCATACTGATGGTGGCGTGCGGGCGCTTGGCGGAGGTGAGTGCCTGGCTCGTCCCCTGGTAGCAGGCATCCTGTAATTGCCCGAACGACTTGCCGATGAGGTACTCGAACACGGGTTCCACTTCGTCTGGCACCGTGACCAGAGTGGTTTCTTCCTCCCGGATGAAGAGGTGCCACATCTGGCGGGGACCGGCCATCCATTGCTGGAGCAGCGAGTGCTGATCCTGTGTTCCGATGGCAGAGAGGGGGATGGGGTTATGGAGCTCTGTCTTCCCCAGGCTCTCGGCGAGGAGCTGCTGCTCCCACCGGGCAATGGATTCCAGGCGCTGCGAGTAGGGCATGATCACCCGGATGGGGTAGCCGCGCTTCGTATCCAGCAGGAACTGGATGCAGGCGAGGAGAGCGGCGGGGTTATCATCCACGCTGGTGTTCTGGCAGACGGTATCTATCTCCTTGGCGCCGCGGACAAACTGCTCGACGTCTGCGTCCAGCAGAGCGAGAGGGAGCAACCCCACGGGGGTGAAGATGGAGAACCGGCCGCCGACATCCGTCGGGATGGGCAGCATGGAGATTCCCCGTTGCAGACAGAAGCTGCGCAGGTGTCCGCTGTCGGGATCTGTAAGCGCAACGACGCGGTCTGCCGCTTTGTCCCCCTTCGCTTTTTTGAGCTGTGACCAGCAGAGGAAGAACACGCTCATCGGCTCCAGGGTGCCGCCGGATTTGCTGGCGACCACCACCAGTGTCTGCTTCCAGTCAATGATGTGGAGGTACAGGTCCAGGATTGCGGGATCGATGGTATCCAGCAGGATAAACTCCATCGTGTCCGGCCCTTCGAATACTTCCTGTATCACCTTCGGCCCCAGGCCGGAACCTCCGATGCCAATCCACACCACTGTGCGGATTTTCTCTGCTTTGGCGCGCGCGGCAACTTCCTGTACTTGCTGCAGGACATTCTTGTCGTAGGGATTCATGGACCACGAGTGCTCTCCTTTCTCCCGCTCCTTCAAAAAATCTTCAATGTAACGTCTCATCATCGTATTGAGACCGGTGAGCTCCTGATCGGGAATGCCTTTGGATGCTGTGATGGCCTTCGCGAGGGTGCCGGAGATATCGAGATGGATCATGGCAGGAGAGGGAAAATCAGTGAAAATCACGAGAGGGCCTGCAGGGCGGCTTTCACGCGCTGCTCGGTGGATACGAGATCTTTTGGCACGTTCTTGAGCACGCTGATGCTGGTTGCCTGGTCGTAGCCGAGCGACGTGAGGGCGGCGATGGCATCCTGATCGAACGCAGCAGCGACTCCCTCCATTGCCGCGGCAGCGGCAAAGAGCGCGGGATGGTTCTCCAGCAGGGACTTAAGGTCCACGAGCATCTTCTCGGCGCGCTTCTTCCCGATGCCCTTGATACTCGTGAGAATGCCCGGGTCTTCCCCATGGATGGCCTGCAGCAGTATGTTGCGCGGGACGCTGCAGATCTCCATTGCGAGGCTCGGTCCCACTCCGGACATTTTCATACTCTCCAGGAAGAGCGCCCTGTCGCCGGCATCCGCAAATCCGAAGAGATCCAGCCGGTCCTCCCGGACGTACGTTGCTATGTGCAGCCGTGCCGCTTCGTTCTCCTTCAGGTCGTCCCACACAAAGAGGGGAACGGTGACCAGGTACCCCACGCCGTGGACATCCAGGGTGAGGGAGCCGGGTATGAGCCTGTGCACGGTTCCGGTGAGGTGAGCGATCATTGGAGGCGAGTATACCAGAGGGGGTAGTTTGTAGCTTGTAGGTTGTAGAAAGTACCAAATGAACCCAAACCCCAAGGCCTCCTACTCACTACAAGCTACCAGCTGTGTTTTCTTCGTACTCTCCAATACTTCCCAATTATAGAAAAATATGGTATAATGATATGAAATGCGCATCCTGAACCGTCTCGTCGTCGTGCTGGTGCTTGCCATCGCAGCTCTCCCGCTCGTGGCTGCGCAGGCGCTCGTGGCTGTGAACGAACGGTACCAGAAGGAGGAGGAACTGCATCAGGCTCTGGAGAGCGCTGTATCGCACTACCAGTCTGGTTTGCACTACTCCTCCGCCCTCCGCCGCAGTGAGAGGGAGATCGAGGAAACAGAGGAGCGGCTTCCTGTGCTGGCACGGAGGAAGCGCGAAACGCGTCTGCAGCTTTCAGCCGTGCGCGAGACGCTTCAGGCGATCAAGGCAGAGCACGGGATCGATCCGGCCGACGAAGAGTACATGCGGGAACTCCTTGCGGACGGGGAGAAACAACTGCAAACCTTTATCCGGTTCCTGCATATCCGCAACGTCACGGATGGCGGCGAGGGGGGCAGCGCACTCCTGCGCCAGTATCTGCTGCTCTCGCTCGGGGAGCGGACAGAGCAGGATATGCGCAACAGAGCAATGCTGCGTGCGCGTGCGCGGTTTCTCAACATCATCGCCACGGCACAGCAGTTCCAGGAACTCGAGCACACCCTGCGGGGGGAGTACGAGGAACTCGCGGGGGAGTACCTTGCGCTCCTCGAGCGCAACGAGCTTGCGTACCAGCGCCTGCACGCGAGCGCGAGCAACCAGGCAGAGATCCAGCGCATCGTCGCGGAGGTGCAGGGGGAGATCATGAAGATGCAGTCGGAACTTGCGCGCATCGATGCGCGCATCCGGCGCCAGTCCGAGAGGGACCTCATAGAGAAAGGCATCATCGAAACGAAGGAAGGCGCATACAACGATGGCGCCATCGTCGGTGATCCCGCGGGCCTCAGCTGGCCGGCAGTCGGCCGCATTTCCGCAGGATTCCTGGATGCAGCGTATCGCAGCTTCTTCGGCGTACCGCACAAGGGGATCGACATCGCCGTCCCCCAGGGCACGCCCATCCGGTGCGCGGCCGACGGCGTGGTCTTCCTCGCACGGGACGGCGGGCAAACGGGCTACTCCTACATCCTCGTCGGACACCGCGGCGGCACGGCGACGCTCTACGGGCACGTCTCGCAGATCGGCGTGACCACGGGGCAGGATGTCTCCCGCGGGCAGGTCTTGGGCTTAAGCGGCGGCACCCCCGGTACCTACGGAGCCGGTCCCATGACCACCGGTGCACACGTGCACCTCGAAGTCATCCAGAACGGCGGACACATCGATCCGCTGCTGGTGCTGCCGGCACGGTAGTGCATTGAATGTTGTATATCGTATGTGGAATGTGGGGAGTATTCCTTAGTGTCTTTTCATCTTTGTATATTTTGTTTCCCGACATACGACATACCACATACGACATTCCAAATTATTGTTTTGGTCCAATCACCACGACAAACTCCCCCTTCTTCGTCACGTTCTTCGCGGCTTCCGGCAAATCTTTCACGGTGGTGGAGATCACTTCCTCATGCAGCTTCGTGAGCTCCCGGGCAATCACCACTCTGCGTTCCGGCTGGCTCTCTAACTGTGCGGCGAGCTCCTGCAGTGTCCGCTCTATTCTGTGCACCGATTCGTAGAAGACGATTGTCCGTTCCTCATTTTTGAGCGACTGAAGCAGTGTCTGTCTCCCTTTTTTCAAGGGGAGGAATCCGAGATACAGGAACTGGTTGATGGGGAGGCCGCTTATGCTCAGCGCGGCGAGGAAGGCGGAGGGGCCGGGGACCACTTCTATCTTTATTCCTGCTGCGCGTGCGCGGGAGACAAGGGCATACCCGGGGTCCGAAATCCCCGGAGTTCCCGCGTCCGAAGCCAGCGCAAGATGCTCCCCGTTCCTCAGGCGCGTCACGAGGAAGTCCGCCTTCTCCGGTTTGCTGTACCCGTGCAGGGAGATAAGTTCCTTCTTGGGGATAGCGAGTTGCTTGAGGAGATTCCCGGTCACTCTGGTGTCTTCGCAGACGATGGCATCCGCGCGCGTGAGAACCTCGATTGCGCGGCGGGTGATGTCTCCGAGGTTTCCGATGGGGGTTGCGACTATCGAGAGCATTTCCTCTTTATTCTGATCTATTCTCCTGTGTTTGCGTAGCATCTTATCAGGGATTTTTTCTATCCCGGTACACGCAAAAATACAGACGTGTCATGGTTGGCTTCATTACGTCATGGTGAGCGGAGCCGAACCATGACGTCACCCTTCGACCGTGCTCAGGGTGACGTATGTGTCAGCCATGACATGATCCGTGGCGGCGGATCCGAACCATGACAGTGCACGTCGTCCCTCGGCTCCGCTCGGGATGACGTGCTTTTCTCCGCTCGGGATGATGTGGTGGTGCTCATTATAATATAGGGGGTTCACCCTCTCCCAAGGGGAGAGGGAACACTGTTTTGTAGGGTTTTTCATACATTGAGATACCTCATTTTTCGATCATTTCCCCCTTTCCACACTCGCGATTTTCGGTAAGATCTGTGGGTACCACTCATGGCCGATACCGAAGAGAAAAACCCCGGCACGGATCAGCCGCCGCTTGGATCTGGCGGAGAAACCCTGTCTTCCATAGGCAGGATTGAGCCGCGTCCGATTATCGCGGAGATGGAGGAGAGCTACTTAAGCTACGCCATGAGCGTGATTATGGCGCGCGCACTGCCCGATGCGCGCGACGGCATGAAGCCGGTGAACCGCCGCATCCTCGTAACGCTGAATGATCTGGGGCTGCGCCCCGGAGGGCGGTTCCGCAAGTGCGCGAAAATCTGCGGAGACGTCAGCGGTAACTATCACCCCCACGGGGAAGCGAACGTCTACCCGGCACTCGCGCGTTTGGCACAGGATTTCTCCATGCGCTACCCGCTTGTGCAGGGGCAGGGGAACTTCGGGTCTGTGGATGGCGACGAGCCCGCTGCCATGCGCTACACCGAGGCGAAGATGAGCAAACTTACGGAGGAGATCCTGAAGGATATGGAGAAAGATACGGTGGATTACATTCCGAACTACGAAGCGACGCGCAAGGAGCCTATCGTCCTCCCTGCCAAGGTGCCGAACCTCCTGGTGAACGGCACAGTGGGTATTGCCGTGGGCATGGCGACGAACATCCCGCCGCACAACCTCGGCGAGGTGGTGGATGCCACCGTGCACCAGATAGAGAATCCCGAATCTACGGTGGAGGATCTCCTCCAGTACGTGAAAGGACCGGACTTCCCCACGGGGGGCATCGTATACGATGCCGGAGCCATCGCGCAGGCATACCTGACCGGGCGGGGATCGGTGATCGTGCGCGGGAAGGCGGAGATCGAAGAGAACAAGAGCGGGCGGTACCAGATCCGCATCTCCGAGATCCCGTACCAGGTGAATAAGTCCACGATGATCGAGAAGATGGCACAGCTCGTGAACGACAAGATCATCCAGGGCATTTCGGATATCCGCGACGAGTCCGACCGCGAGGGCATCCGTATCATCATCGAACTCAAGAAAGACTCCTATCCACAGAAGGTGCTCAACCAGCTCTTCAAGCACACCGATCTCCAGAGCAGCTTCGGGTACAACACCATCGCGCTCGCAGACGGCCTCCAGCCGAGGCTCCTGAATCTGAAGGAACTCATCGTGATCTTCATCGATCACCGCCGCGTCGTCATCACCCGCCGCGTCACGTTCGATCGCGACCGGGCCAAGGAGAGGGCGCACATTCTCGAGGGTCTGAAGAAAGCACTCGATAACATCGACAAAGTCATCGAGACCATCAAGAAGAGCGAGACGAAGGAAATAGCGAAAGAGAGTCTGGTGAAGAAGTTCAGTTTCACGGAGATTCAGGCGGATGCCATCCTCCAGATGCGCCTGCAGACGCTCGCGGGGCTCGAGCGCAAGAAGATCGACGAAGAGCTCAAGGAGAAGCTCAGGTTCATCGCAGAGTGCGAGGCGATCCTCAAAGACAAGAAGAAGATTGATGCCATTCTCAAAGAAGAACTCCTCTCCCTCAAGGCCACGTACGGCGATCCGCGCCGCACCACCGTGGTCAAGCATCCCGTCGGCCAGTTCAGTGCCAAGGACACCATCCCGAATGCGCCGATGATCGTGGCACTCACGACCGGAGGCTACGTAAAGCGCCTGAGCCCCATGCAGTTCCGCTCACAGAACCGCGGAGGGAAGGGGGTGAAAGGCATGACAACCAAAGAGGACGATGAAATCCTCTCACTGCTGCATGTGATGAACCACGATGACCTGCTCTTCTTCACGAACACGGGCCGCGTGTTCCGCCTGCCGGCGTATGAACTCCCGCAGGGGACGCGCATTGCCAAGGGGCAGGCGATCGTCAACCTCCTCCAGCTCCAGCCGGAGGAACGCATTTCATCCATTCTGAAAGCGGATCTCGAAGACAAAACACACCTCTTCATGGTCACGCGCCAGGGGACGGTGAAGCGCACGGAGCTCTCGCAGTTCGAAAACATCCGGCGCAGCGGCCTCATAGCCCAGAGAATGCCGCCGGGAGACGAGCTCCGCTGGGTGGTGGCCACGAGCAGCAAGGACGAGATCATTCTCCTCTCGCACAAGGGCAAGGCCATTCACTTCCCGGAGGAAGACGTGCGCGCCATGGGGCGAAGTGCAGCCGGCGTCCGCGGCATTAAGCTCGGTGCAGGCGACTATGTGGTGGAAGCAGACGCAGTGAACGACGTTGCCAAGAGCAAGGTGCTCGTTGTCATGGAGAACGGCCTCGGAAAAATGACTCCTCTGGATCAGTACCGCCTGCAGGGGCGCGGCGGGACCGGCGTGAAAGCCGCCCAGCTTACTGCAAAGACCGGCGACGTGATTGGAGGTTGTGTGCTGAAGCAGGGAGAGGATGGCGATCTCCTCTGCATCAGCAGGCAGGGCCAGACCATCCGCATGCGCTTGAGCGACATCCCGTCCCTTGGCAGGGCAACACAGGGCGTCATCATCATGCGCCTGAGAGCAGCCGATAAAGTCGCAACCATGAGCGTGGTGATGGAAGACAAAGAGGGGGAGGAGGCAGTGCAGGAGGCGGCGGTGGAAGTGCGTGGCGAGGAGGTGGAGGTCATTCTCAAAGAGGAACGCCGCGTGAAGCGCGCGGAGAGCATGAGCAGGAAAGTCCCGGTGGCTGTGGGCACCTCCAAAGGCACGGTTGCCGTTGCCGCGAAGCCTGCCCGCAAGGCGGCCCTGGCACCTGCGGCAAAGCCCGCACCTGCGCAGCCCACTCTCGCGCTTTCAGTAGAGAAGCCGGCTCCGAAAAAACCGGCTCCCAAACCGGCTCCTAAACCAGCACCAAAGAAAGTTGCACCCAAGAAACCGGCTCCAAAGAAGGCTCCGGCCAAGAAAGCAGCGCCGAAGAAGCCAGCCTCCGCTAAAGCTACGGCTGGTAAAAAAGCTCCTGCCAAGAAGCCTGCACCTAAGAAGAAGCCGGCAGCCAAGAAGCCTGCCAAGAAAGCAGCTCCGAAGAAGAAGCCGGCAGCGAAGAAGCCTGTCAAGAAGGCAGCGGCCAAGAAGAAACCAGCGGGAAAGAAGAAGAGATAGGGGGTTGGGGTTAGGGATAGGATTTGAAGCGTATGGTTTTGCTTTCTGGAACTCAGACATAACAAGGTTTTCGTTATTCTCCTAACCCTAGCCCTAGCCCTAACCCTATCCCTACCCTGTAAATCCAAAGGAACGAAAACCACAAAATTTCTTGCATTGCCTTTATCCCTATGTACACTTTCGACGCTATGAAAGCAGGGATTCACCCCGAAATGCACCCAAAGGCTAAGACCAACTGCTCCACCTGCGGTGCTGTCTTTGAAATCCCCAGCGTTGTTACAGCACAGACTGTAGAAAGCTGCCGCCTGTGCCACCCTATCTACACTGGCAAGCAACAGAAAGAAGCAAAGGGAGGGCGCATTGAGCGCTTCCGGAAGAGGATGGCAGCAGGAAAGAAAGCGGAGAAGAAGTAAGTGTTTGAGGTACTCAATGGGTCGTAAATGTATTGAATCTGCAAGTACCGAATTGCATCGCGCAAAACACTTCAAACAGGTAAAGCTCTACGGGATCATTGATTTCAATGACTGCTACGTCCATTGATTGGATTTCCATTTTTGCCCGGTTGAATTCTTTTTGAAATTGCATGTCCTGCATTGCAAATGTGCGCCGCAATGTATGCGGTCTCTGTTCGCATGCCATACGATAGGCAAGAGAGGCAGCAAAATGCGTCTTCCCTTTTACATGTTGAGTCAGACGCTTTATGACAGATCTGGAGATACCAACATAGAAGGGTTTACGATTTTTCAGAAGTACATAACAACCCGAGAAGTCCCTTTCCCTCTTCAGCTGCTTCAATGTCATCTTCTTCCCGGCCATAAGGACTTTCATGTTTATCGGCTTTGCCATCGCTTTTTTCATCTTTGCCATATGGGTAGGCAAAATTGAATATGTAAGTTCCTGAAAGGTATGAGTGCATTTGTCGATAGTCATGGCAGTAGTATAACGTTCTCATTCCTTCGTTGCTCTTTCTGCAGAGAGTATCTACAAGGTGGCTGTGGCCAAAGATGCGAAGAAAGCGAAGAAGTATGCGGAGTATCTTCGATCGTTGGAGTGCTATGTGCGATAGAGTGTACATTCGTACACCACAATACTTTGCAGGATGTGCATTATCAAAACCTAGCGTAGGTATATAGATTCGTTTATTCTTTCAAAAAGAAAGATGTTTAGATTTATTGATCTCTTCGCAGGCATTGGTGGCATTCGCCTTGGGTTTGAACGGGATGGTGGTAAGTGCGTTTTTTCTTCGGAATGGGATAAGTATGCGTGTCAGACATATCAGATGAATTTCGGAGAAATGCCGAGAGGTGACATCAGAAAAATTGAAGCCAGCGATATCCCAGAGTTCGATGTGCTTTGTGCAGGTTTCCCGTGTCAGCCCTTTTCAATTGCGGGAGTTTCAAAGAAAAAGAGTCTCGGCAGGAAACATGGTTTTGATGATGAAGAGCAGGGAAATCTCTTTTTTGAGATTGTGCGTATTCTGAAATATCACAAGCCCCCGCTTGTTTTTCTTGAGAACGTTAAGAATCTTATGTCCCATGATGGTGGTAATACATTCAGGGTTATTAGGAAATCACTTGAAGATTTAGGTTACTACGTCGATGCAGGTATTTTTGATGCTGCCCATTTTGTTCCTCAGCACAGAGAAAGAACTATTATTGTTGGGTGTCTGACTCACAGGGTCAATCTCCCGGGTACTTTGCCAAATCGTGGCATGAAAATGAAAGATATACTTGAAAAGAAGATTGATACAAAATATACGCTTTCAGATAAGCTCTGGAATTATCTTCAGAATTACGCAAAAAAACACCGTGAAAAAGGCAATGGTTTCGGCTTTGGTCTGATCAGCACCAATGGAATAGCAAGAACTTTATCAGCTCGCTATTACAAGGACGGGAGCGAAATTTTGATACCTCAGAAAGGGAAAAACCCACGACGTCTGACGCCTAGGGAATGCGCAAGGCTGCAGGGCTACCCTGACAGTTTTTTTATTCCTGTTTCAGATACACAGGCTTACAAACAATTCGGGAATTCGGTTTGCGTTCCTCTTATGAAGTTTATGGCAGAGCATGTTCTTAGGAAATCTTGGATTCTTCAGAGTACTTCTTCTGAGAAGGTTTATAGGCCTGCATTTCAAGTAAGTGATGTGCCGGATTTTGTTCCTGCATAATTTTTTCATTTCTTACCATGAAACAGGGTTATCTCTCTCAGCATTTTGAAGGAGTGGCTGCTAAACGGCTGAGTGCTGTTGAGTCCGATCCGGGAACATCGAATCAGCACGAACTGAATGGTGTCAGTGGACTGAAGAAAATATTTGGTGAGAGGAAAACCTCATTCTCGACACGTTTTCTGTATTTTGAAGATGAGCAGGAGATAGTTGTGGCAGATGAAGGTACTGTTACATGGTATGACTCGCGTGAGAGCCATCCGACGAGATCGGAATTCAGACTCTATTTCTCATCGTCAGATGTATCTGCCAAATTTGCTGAAGGAGATCTTATTGTAATTGGCAAGAAGACTGACGGCAGTGTTCTTGTCGCGACTGCAAAAAGAAACAGTACCGCTGAAAAGCAGCTGATATGGCTCTTTGGCTTGTCTGATCAGGCACTGTTGAGGGGGGTTGAAATGCGCGATTATGAAAAGAAAGATTCTGAACTCGATTATGCTGCGAAGTACATTCTTGAGGAACTGGGTATTGAGGCTGTGCAGCCAGCTGATAATTTACTTGGTGAAATTCTGGCAAAATTTGGAGGTGTATTTCCTCCCACAAAAGATTTTTCAGCGTATGCCAGATCTATAGCTGAGGCTGTTCCGATTCGTGACGAGCCAGACAAGGCATTGATCACTTGGATCCAGAGGGAGGAGGAGCTTTTCAGGGCACTCGAAAGGCACATAGTGCGTGACAGAATATCTAAGGGTTTTGGTGCTGATGTTGATTCATTTATCAGTTTTTCCCTGAGTGTCCAGAATAGGAGGAAGGCGAGAATGGGCCAATCACTTGAAAATCATTTAGCTCACTTATTCACCGAGAGCGGTATTCGCTATTCCAAAAATAAGAACACAGAAGGGAAGAAGAAACCAGATTTCCTTTTTCCGGGAGTAGAACAATATCATGATCCGAAGTTTCCTGCAGAAAGTCTGACGATGCTCGGTGCAAAATCATCATGCAAGGAGCGGTGGAGGCAGGTTCTGTCTGAGGCTGGGAGGATCACAGAGAAACACCTCATAACACTTGAGCCAGGTATCAGTGTTGATCAGACAAAAGAAATGCAGGAAAGCAGTCTGCAGCTTGTGGTACCTGATTCTATCCACAAAACGTATTCTGACAGACAGAGAGACTGGCTTATGAGTGTAAAGGAATTCATCTCTTTCGTGCGCAAAAGGCAGTCATAGCTGATTCAGTCTCTTTATTAATTCGCGGGAGCATGATTGCACATTTCTTCGTATTTCATGCTCCCATATTCGCAAAACTATAATCCCATTTTTTCTTAGTATGGTGTCGACTTTTCTATCGTGCTCAACATTGTTTCCGATTTTCTTTCTCCAAAACTGACTGTTGCTTGCTGGCTTTACAAAGCATTTAGAGCATTTATGCCAGAAGCATCCATCAATGAAAACTGCTAGTTTCTTTGCTGGAAAGAACAAGTCTGGTTTACCAGGCATTTTTGCATGCTTGCGGTATCCGCGAATACCCTGTGACCAGAGGTATTTTCTGAATGTGCATTCACATGTCGTGTCTCTGCTTTTAATCTGAGACATATTGAAGCTCCGTTGCTTTTTCGTGTGTACATCCATGAGAATACAGAAATATCATACACAAACACCTGTACGGGAGGACTTCGAAAACAAAAACAAACGGCTAATACTGGCACTCTAGGCCTCAGAATGCTAAAATAGATGTATGAATGAGCGACAGAGCAAGCTCCTCGCGGCAATCATTGACCAATTCATAGATACAGCAGCACCGGTGGGCTCCCGTAAGCTCCTGGAGGCGGGCTACTTCAACTGCAGCTCCGCAACCATCCGCAGCGAAATGCTGCTCCTCGAGGATGAAGGCTTTTTGCAGCAGCCGCATGTCTCTGCCGGGCGCATCCCCACGGCCAAAGGCTACCGTTCGTACGTGCAGAAGCACATGCAGCCCTCTAAACATGAGAAGGTGGTGCGCAAGCGGTTTGATTCGCTCCGGGAGATGTACCTGCAGCACAAAGACCAGGAGCGTGCCTACGAGGCAGTCGCCCTCCTTGCACACATGATTCCCAATGTGGCGTTCGTTGCCGTTCCTCATAAGAAGCAGGTGTACTACCTGGGGCTGGCAAACGCGCTCAGGCAGCCGGAGTTTCTGGCAGACCCGCGGCTGGCAAGCGGTGTGGCCGAAGTGCTGGAGGAGCATCTGTACGCTGTGCTGGATACGGTGGAGGTGGACGGCCAGATCCGCTACTACATAGGAGACAACCACATTCTTCCGCAAATTCAGAGCTGCAGCCTGATGGTGACGGAGTACAGAGTGCGTGACCAGCGCGGTGCCATCGGCATCCTTGGCCCCATGCGCATGGACTACGCCTACAACACCGTTGCACTCGATATGGCGGCAGATCTGCTGCGCTCCAACACCTAAGTCCTCCATGGCATCTACTCTTCTTCGCATTCGGGCCGGCCAGGAGAACGAGCGTGGCCCGCTCTACATGGAGCCGGCGATCTCCGCTCTGCATTCCTTAAGAGGCAAGGATCAGCAGGTGAATCTGGAGATCGGGAACGCGGAGGGGAAGATCGCCCTCTTCGTCCGTGCGAGCGAGAGTGCGGCACAGTTGGCGGAGAGCCAGCTCTACGCGCAGTACCCGGATGTGGATATAGAGCGTGCGCGGGTGGATCCCCTCACTGTCGGGGAGGGAGACGAGGTGGTATCCCTCGATCTGGTCCTCTCCGATCCGGAGGTGTTTCCCATCAAGCGGCATCCCCAGTTCGATGACATGCTCTCCCGCGTGAACGTGGACCCCATTGCGGGCATTTCGTCTACTCTCGCGCGGTTTAATGTACCCGGCATGCGCGGGCATGTGCAGGTGGTCATGAAGCCCGTGGTGGGCTCGTGGTTCCGGCGCCGCGCCATCCGGTCCCTGCCGCTTCTTTCGCAGGGCATTTCTTCCCTCTCCGAGACCTACCAGAACTTCTTCGCCCGCATGCAGCTTGCGCGGGGATGGAAGAAGTTCCTGTACATGCCGCTTGCGACCGCCATGGGCGGGTTCCGCGCGTGGCCGGGATTCAATAAGTTCTTCAAGGTTGTTGCCTCTGCCTCCTCCGGCGGTTATGAGAGTTCCTCCGATCCGGACGAGGAGGAAGCCCGGAGCATGCGCTCGCACGACAGGGAGGATTCCGTCGCTGCAGCGCTGGATAAGGTGAACCGCCTGCTCTTTCTGTGCAATGTGCGTGTAACGGTCATCTACCCCAAAGGGCAGAAGGTGGAGGGGCTCAGGAAGCTTTCTGAGATGGCGGGAAGTTTCCAGCAGTTCTCCCTCCCGCAGTGCAATGCCTTCGAGACCGGGAAAATAGTTGAGCAGCAGGAGACGCACTCGGGGTTCCGTATCACCCCTTACATCCTCTCCACGGAGGAAATCGCCACGCTCTGGCACCTGCCGACCATTCTGGTGCAGACGCCGAACATCGACTGGGTGCTCTCCCGCAAGCTGGAGCCGCCCATCAATCTCCCCGTCCCGGGGTATTCGGATGCGGAGAAGGATCTCACGATCCTCGGAGAGGCCGTGTTCCGCGGTGCACGCGTGCGGTTCGGCGTCCGGGATGACGACCGCAGGCGCCACATCTACAGCATTGGGAAAACGGGCATGGGAAAATCCACTCTCCTGGAGAATATGGTTTTTTCCGACATCCACGCGGGGCGCGGTGTGGGGGTCATTGACCCGCACGGGGACCTGATCGACGCCATTGTACAATCCATCCCCAAGAGCCGCAGCAACGATGTGGTGCTCTTCGATCCTGCGGACCGTGACTACCCCATCTCCTTCAATATTCTGGAGTGTGCGAACAGGGACCAGCGGGTGCTCGTGGCTTCCGGCATCATGAGCGTGTTCACCAAGCTGTGGCCGGACGTGTGGAGCGGACGCATGGAGCACATCCTGCGAAATACTTTATTGGCGCTTTTGGAGAACGAAGCGACTTCCATGCTCGGCATCATGCGGATGTATTCGGATAACGCGTACCGCAAGAAGGTCGTGTCCCGGGTGGGCGATCCGCTCGTGAAGAGCTTCTGGCTGGACGAGTACGAGTCCTGGAGCGAGAAGTACCGCACAGAGGCGCTCGCTGCCATCCAGAACAAAGTGGGCCAGCTGCTCTCCACGCCACTCATAAGAAACATTGTGGGACAGGTGAAGAGCACCATCGATCTGCGCCATGCCATGGATACCGGCAAGATCGTTCTCGTGAACCTGAGCAAGGGGAAACTGGGAGAAGATGCTTCCGCCTTCATCGGTTCCATGCTCGTGACCAAATTCCAGATCGATGCCATGAGCCGGGCGGATATTCCGGAGAAAGACCGCAAAGATTTCTACCTCTACGTGGATGAGTTCCAGAACTTCGCCACCGAGTCCTTTGCCACCATCCTCTCCGAGGCGCGCAAGTACCGCCTGAGTCTGACCATGGCGAACCAGTACGTGGGACAGTTGCTCATTAACGAGCGCAATACGATGCTGCGTGATGCCGTGTTCGGCAACGTCGGGACAACCATCTGCTTCCAGGTCGGCTCCGATGATGCGGAGATCTTCAGCCTGCAGTTCGAGGAGACGGTGCTTCCCAAAGACATCCTGAGCCTTCCGAAGTACCACGCGTACGGGCGGCTGATGATCGACGGCATGCCGAGCAAGCCGTTCTCCATCCAGACACTTCCTCCCCCTGTGTATGAGCAGGACGCTACCCGTGTCGATGTCATCCGGCGGCTCTCACGGGAGCGCTACAGCGAGAAGCGCGAAGTGGTGGAGGAGAAGATTGCCAAGTGGGCTGCTTCTGCCGCAGAGGCACGCCACCATGCGGTTTCAGAGGTAAAAGCGAAGGAGAAGGAGGAAGAGGAGGTCCAGAAGGCGCGCAAGAAGGGCATGAAGCTCGAGGAGTACCGTGCCTGGAGGGACAGGGAGATGTGGACCAATGATTTCAACGCGCTGCGCAAGAAAGAACTGACAGGAGAAGCGCTGACGGATGATGAAAAGAAGAAGATGAAAGATCTTGAGCAGAAGCTCGAGAAGAGCGGGGGAGTGCCGCCCCTGAGCAAAGCCATGCAGGAGCTTGCGGAGAAAGCGAAGAAGAAAGAGCAATAGATGTCATGGTGAGCCTGCCTGCCGGGCGTAGCCCGAAGGGCGAAGACTGGACGAACCATGACAACTCAGAGTACACCTCATATCAGCTTTCTTCTCTTCCATGTTTTCCACCTTTTTTTCTGCGAAAAAAGAATAGATATTCTCCTTCTTTCTTTTGCCGGCCGCACAAAAGAAGAGAACGGTAAAAACTCGAAGTCATGTCATGGTGAGCATGTAAAAAAGCACGTCATCCCGAGCACGGTCGAGGGACGACGTGCGTTGACTGGGAAACTACGTCATGGTTCGACCGTGCTCACCATGACGTCATTGGATGGCATCTTGTTTTCTAGACCAACTGGTAACTCCTGTTCGTCACTCTGCACCCCAGAGCCTGGAGCGAATTTTGGAGTTTTCTTCCTGTGGAATGGTGCCGGCCGGAGCCGAGGTACACGTGGACGCCTCGCTTATTCGGGTACGTGGAGATCCACTCGATCAGCCGGTCGATGTTGGTGGAAGTGCCAGAAGAGAGCGCCTGAGACCAGTCCACGACAATCTCCGTTTCCTCATCTGTAAGCCGTTTTCTGGCATCGGTTAGCGTCATGGAGGGCAGTGTACACTTGTACACCTGAGGATGCAAGAGGTCATCTGCTCTTTCCTCTTTACATTCCGTCTGCATCGCAGTGGTGTTCTATCTTTTTCCTTTCTTCATCGTAGGGAGCTGTCATGGTGAGCTCTGACGAACCATGACAGCAGTGTCATCCTTCGTCAGAGCTCAGGATGACACTTGCGTTTACTATTCACCGGGGAATCATCATCATCTTTTACAAAAAGACCGGACGAGTCCGGCCTGTTTGTCTTGGTGTCTTCGAGGCTACCAAAGTGCGTAGTGGCACAGAGAGCCTGCGGAGAGGATGAGGGGAGGAGCCCTCGTTCCTTCTGCCCTGCTTCGGTCGCTTGTTTCTCCTCGTGACCGGGCGAGGTTTCCTTGGCGGCCCTTTGAAACTGCGCAGTGCGCAGAGGGCCAGGAAAGAAAGATGGTGCATTCCACCGAGCATCCTCGGCATCGGTGGGACGGCGTTGCAGAGCTCAGAACCAGTCGCTTGCTCCGGTTCGGAGCAAGCAGAGAGGATGATGACCACGTAGAGCAATCACGTTGCCTGTGCTCAGAGTATGTACATAAATGTAGATATGTGTGGCTGAGAGGAACGAGTGCATCCGCCTTTGCCCGCGTTTCGCGGGGCTACGGCAGATAAACATGATCATCACTCTCTCTGCTTAAGTTTCGGTGGTGGAAGGAACGGGAGAGGGGGGGGGTGTCTCCGGGGCCACAGGGCCCCGGAAACTGTTTGTTTTTGTGTAACCCTCCGAAAGCATTGAGGCTGACCTGTCGGCCGAAGCCGTGGTAGTCCGTCGTCAGAGCGAGGGAAGAGAAGGATCGGGGGTGTCCTCTCTGATAGAGGGCGAAGGCTGACTCGTCGGCCGTAGTCGTCATTGTTCGGAGTCAGCACAGGAAGGTTCGGGGGTGTCCTCTCTGATAGAGGGCGAAGGCTGACTCGTCGGCCGTAGTCGTCATTGTTCGGAGTCAGCACAGGAAGGTTCGAGGGCGCCCTCTCTATAGAGGGCGAAGGCTGATGGCGTCGATTTGTTTTTCACAAATCGGAGAATCATATAGTGCTACAATTTTTAAGCAACTTTCTCGTCTGGCGCTTCTGTAAAATCATTTTGTGGATACATTTTTTGTTCGAGGTCTGCCTCTCCGTACAGTGGTTCCAACTCTTCAATTCATGCAAAATACGTGGTATAATACCATATGTATACAAAGCCTTTATGCCTGTCATTTTTTACTTGACCGGAGACGAACAGAAGCTTTTCTCAAGGATCGGTTCGTCGCTTCGTGAAGAATGCAATGTTGTTCCTGAGACCGGGAAATTTAAGGACACGCCTGAGGCGCGCGCGATGCGTTTCCGGCTTACCCGGGTGCACGATCCTGAGCTCAAGAATGCTGTCTCCAAATTTTCAGATATCAGGACCGAGGATGAATTCAATCAGGCATTGCAGGGTGTGGATTTGGGCAAGATCAATGAACGTGATTTTATTCAGCTCGCATTTGCCATTGGTCCTGATGGAATCGGTTTGATACTCACGGAGGTGCTGAACAATGCAAAGAACGAGGATCATATGATTCTTGCCGCGTCGCTCTCCGAGCTGCGGCATGAGCTGCTTGAATCTTTGTCTGCTTCCCCATCAAGCGCATGACACCGATGCCCGAGAATGAAAGCGAGGGGAAGAACCAGACACAGCTCACGCTGAAAGATCTTAGGGAAGCGCTCTCAAGCAGCGAGGCCACTCAGTATGATGATATCGATGTGCTGCGCGAGATGGCTTTGAATAAGGATGAATTACTGAGGAAAATAGAGAAGAACCCGGAACTTTCAAAGAAAGCTGGAGGCGAAGAAGCATTGAGACAGCAATTTGAAGATCTTCATGCGCAGTACAGCCAGGAAGTCCGGACTTTGAGCGAAGCCAGGGATTTCCAGGAACGGGTGGAGAAAAAGGGCATCGTGCGGCGCATTCTCGGCAAGATCGGCTCCTTTGCCAGAGAGCACTACATTGTCACCACTTTGCTTGTGCTTGCGGCGATAGCCGCGGGAGTGGGGGCGGGTTTCTATCTCACCGGCAACTGGGAGCTATTGATGGCTGGCATCAGTTCGGCTAAAAAACAAGTGTTGGCAACGGTATCGAAATATCTGCCGGTATTGGATCCTAAGACACCGCCGCTTTCCGGAGGCGGAGCTGGCGGAGTGCCTGGAGGAACGGACTATTTTAAAATGTAATTTCGCTCTCGCAGGGCACTTTCAAACAAACATCTATGGCTGAACAACTTCCCACATCGATGGAGAAAGCACCCGTAAACCGGGAGTGGGCGCAGGAGCTGAATGCGCTGCACTCGATTCTCGGTGGGCCGGCAGAACAGCTGCCCGGTGATATTCGCCGCAACGATCAGGGGAATTTTGAGTTCGTGGGTGGAGAAATGAACGAACAATTGCTTGTCCAACGTATGGCTGCGGCCATGAAGGATCGCCAGATCTCCACTTACAGTGAATTGTCGGAGTCCCTGCACGCGAGATCTCTGATGCGTTCGCTTCAGATTACCAATGAGTTGAAGGATGAAAGAGATGAGTCGAAGAGGGCGATACTTGCGTGGGAACTTGTACTTGCAAACCAGGCGGCAACATATCATGAGTATTTGCCGGAAGTGGTCAGGCAAGTAGAAGATCTCTATGCGAATTACCAGGCACTGCGCGAACTCGGACAGAAGTTGCATCTTCCCCTTCCTCCGGATTTCGACGAGAGCGAGCGGCAGGCAGGGCAATTCCTGAAGTTGCTCAGGCAGGCGCTGGAGCAGCGCGTACGCTTCGCGAACGCGGTGAGCCTCCGTGACCAGCTCAAGATTCAGCAGGGAATCCCGGAATTCAAGCGGACGATTGAGTCGCTTCGTGCTCTGCCGCAGCGCACACCCGATCAGGACCGCGACCTGAAACGCGCGCAGTTCAACTTGGCGCTTGCACAGGAGCTTGAACTGGGAACCGTTCCCCCCGCCACCCTGCAGGCGGAATACGAGAAAGCGCTTCAGGCTCTGGAGCAAACCGATCGGCAGGTGATCCAGGGTGGCAACGAACAGGCGGTGGCCGTGCGCACCAATGGCCTCAATCAGCGGATTATCGACATCCTTTCCGGCAGCAAGGAAGCGCTGGGATTCAAAGAAGATTTTGTCCCGCAGATCGCGTACATCGAATTATGGCAGCAGTACGATCAGGATCTGCTCAATCTGCAGCGGGAACTTGAACGATCTGTAAACCGCGAAGAGCCGGGGAAATTTGCGGAGCGCCAGCAGTATCTCCAGAATATCCGCAGTGCCATGAGCGGGGACATGGTGGCGTTCACAAACGATCTCGGACAGTACCAGATGCAGCTCGATGAACTTGCGCGGGTGCAGAACCAGGTAGGTCATGCCATGGGTTTTTCAGGAACGACCCCTGCACTTCCGAATATTTCACCAAAAGAAGCGGAAGAACTGGGCGGATGGCTCGAGCAGCGCGCGCAGTACCGCCAGCAGGCGCTCAAGACCGCGCTCGAAGAGGCCGAGAAGATGCTTCAACCCGGCCCACTCGATCGGATCGAAGATGCCTGGACGAAGCAGGGAGAGCTCATGGTTATGGACACTGCCATGCGCCTTTCAAAGATTGCAGCAGGCTGGTTGCCGAGCGAGGCGAACGGGTCCGGAGTGTTGGAGAAAACCTACCGGTGGGCGGCAAAATTGTCAGGTTTGCCCGAAAGCCGAGAGCAGACCATGGAGGGCCTTGCTGGTCCTATGCGTGAGGTGATGGGATGGCCGAAGGACAAAACATGGTCACAGATGTCGGCTATGGAAAAGCAGGAGGTAATCAAACGCGCAAAATCTGTTGCCGATGCCCTGAAATCGTTCGATAAAACCAAGATCACGAACCTGCAGCGGACGATGGCGGCGATTGAAGAAATCCATGCCAAGTATCCTCCATCCTCGTTTGCCAACGAGCCTGTGGACCAGGAAGTGCTGGCGGCGTACGAAAACCAGCGGGTGGAGAGCGATCTCACAGGCCGGCAAGCTGGCGGGAAAACCATCAACCGCGCCACTGCGTACATCCTTCTGCTCCGCCAGCGCCGGAAGGACTGGGGAGATCCGGAGGCCAAAACCGGTTTCATCGGCGAGTATGCGAAGTTGTTGGATGCGTTGGACGAGAACGTGAAACGTCACTTGGACATCGCTGGTGCACTCTTCAAAATGCAGCGTGCCTGGTTCGACTATGCCACAGATCTTGTGAAACTGGCCGGAGCCGGATTGCTTGCCCCATGGGTGTTCTGGGCGATCTTCGGTGTGGCAACCGCCGTGCTTCCCACAGCGTGGAAGGTAACGCGTTACACCGGGGGGAAGATGTATCAGGGTGGGCGATACATGCTGGGCAAAGGAGCATCGCTGCTTCGCGGACTGCCGGAATTTTCCGAAACTACTGGTGCCACCGGCGAAGCGCTGAAGAAAATGCGTTACCTGGCACGGGAAAGGCAGATTGTTCAGTGGCTTGAGGGAACACGGGCGGGAAAATGGCTGTCGAGGCTTAAGCCGGTTGCAGATAACAAGGTTGTGCGAGGCGGAGGGCGGGTGCTCAAGTACGGCGCCGCCGCGCTTATTCCGGCTATCGCGGCCTACGAAAGCTGGAACAACCGCCAGCGCATCAAGGGGGCTGAGGGCAACGAGGCTTTGCAGGCGGAATACCGCGACAACTATTCCACCATCGGGCTGGAAGCCGGCGGTCTCGCCGTCACCATGCCGCTTTCGATTGGTCCTCAAATAGTGCTGGCTGCGCCGGTGATATGGGCTGCCGAGTATGACAAAGCCCGTACGGAAGTGCGTGCTGGATGGGCGAGGCAGCCGGTGAACTGGGCGATGGAGTTCGACAGCTCAAGTCTTCTGACTCAGCTCAGGCAGACCACGCTTACCAATGCGGTTGAGGCGGGCGGGGGTGGGGCGCTCAAACCGCGCATTATGTTTCCGAGCAGACAGGACCAGCTGGATGCAGCTGATTCCATTGGCCGGTCGCAGACCGTTGCGCGCAAAAACATCATGGAGGGTTATTTCATGCGTAACTTACTTATTCCCAAGGACGCCGGTCAGGAAGGCGTGGAGAACATGCTCCGTTGGAAGATGGAATACATGCGCGCTGTTACCGGAGGCAGCTACGGGGAGACGTTTTCCTATTTCTTTGCTGAGGCTGATCTTTACGCGGAACTTCGCTTGCGGATGGAGCAAATGGAAAAGTCCGGCGAGCCGCTTCTGATGTCGTATTTTGGCGAAGACGGCGAGCGTTGCTGGCTCGATCTGTCCAAGCTCAAGCCGGGACCGGGTACAACCGATAGTGAAATGGCAAGAATTGTCCAACAATATCGTATTTTCATCCGTCCTGCCGAGGAAACGAACCTTTATGCTGCTTTGGGTAGAATCGCACGTGAAGAAAGGGGGACAAAGTGGGCCGAAACCGAAGTCGCAACCCGGCGCATGATCGGCCAGAAACTCAGCCACATGATGTACAAAGTCGACAGCAGGATTGCGGAAGTGGACTGGCCGGGAGTGAACTTTTTGGGAATGACCTCCGGCAATACGTATGCGCAGAACGTTGTGCGGTCATACCTTGGTGCGAAGGTTAAGGAGAAAATCGACTGGCTTGTGCCGAATCTTCTCGAAGGCAATCTGAAACCAGAGCAATACAGCGAAGCCATCCGCGAATGCGAGAGTATCTTGAGCTCGCTCATCACCGCAGTCGAAGATGGGAAAGCGGATCAATTTTATGCCAAAGCGGCAGAGTTTTTCGGCGGAGACCTATCTTCTGCGCGCAGCCCTGCTACAAATCCGCTTGTTGACCTGATCGGGCTTCCGCCGGTGCAGGAATAGGCCGGTAACGCCTGGGGATTGGAGTTCCTTGCCCAAAAAGCAGCAATCACGGTGATGGATTCTTTTTGAGCTCTCTCTGGGGTATACTGCTCCTCCTATGCGCAGATTCCTCCTGTCCCTCATTCTCCTCTTGCCATTCCTGCTTGCCGGTACTCCTGTCTCTGCGCAGCAGTATCAGATGGGGCTCATTCTTCCCGCCCCCTCCTACGTGCCGGGGTACGGGAGACTTGTGCATGATGATTCCTTCGTCACTGTCTACGACAACACGGGCCAGTACAGCACCTCCACGGCGAAGTACCGCGCGAGGAGGAGGACTCCGTCTCTCTCCTCTGCCACAAGTTGTGCCCGGAGACAGTACGAGGACAGGGAGCGCTGCGGCCTCTGGACGGAGACGACAGACACGCCCAAGTGCTACGTGTACGACAACTGCACGTACGAGGAGCTCTACGGCGAAGGCTACGTTCCGCAGTGCGATTTCTCCGACCGCAAGGATGTCCGGTACAACCGGCGGGCAAGCGACCGCCGCCTGCCTCTCACCGTGGGGCCCCTGAACCGCAGCCGGAACTATCCGCTCGGGACGAGGGATAACTATCAGTATCAGAACTCCTACAATCATTACGACTCCTACTGGGAAGATGAGGAGTACGGGGAAGACAACACGTATGAGTGGTATGACTACTGATACCAGCTTGTAGGTAGTAGTTTGTAGCTTGTAGGAAGGTTGTAATTCTTAAGTATGTAGGATTGAAATTTTCTAAGTATTCAAGCCTTAAGCATCTTAAGAACTTTAGAACCTCAGTATTTGGATTTCCTACAAGCTACAACCTACAACCTACCTACTACAAAAAACCGCCGACCCAGGTGAATAGGTGACGATTTTTTGTTTGATGCCACTGGATGAAAGGAAGCAAGCTTCGAGTCAACCGGTGACAGCATCAGTATAGCAAAGTTTACATCTTCTGGCTATCCCTTTCCTCGTTACCAAGGAGTCCATTCCTTGCTATAAGCCTGAATTTTGCACCCTTGGCGCAATCTGTTGCGATAGAGAGAGTAGTTGACAGAAATATCATACTTCTGACTTCTCATTTATCGATCCCCGGGACCGGGTACCTGAGGCAGAACTCCTTCACTTCTTCGTGGAGTTTTCTGAGTGCGGTTTCATCTGCCCGTATTTCAATGGCCTTGAGCATGAAGCCGGCGAGCTTCTCCATTTCCGGTTCCTTCATCCCACGCGTAGTGATGGCGGGGGTTCCCAGGCGGACGCCTGAGGGATCCATAGGTTTGCGGGGATCATCGGCGATCATGTTCTTATTCAGGGTGATGCCGATGCTGTCGAAGAGGTGTTCCACTTCTTTACCGCTCATGTTCCACGACGTGATGCAGTCGATGAGCATCATGTGGTTATCCGTCCCGTTGGTGATGAGCTTGACTCCGTGATCCATGAAGTACTGGGCCATGTGCTTGGCATTTTTGATGATCTGGTGCGCGTACACCTTGAACTCAGGTTTCATCGCTTCACCGAATGCCACCGCCTTGGCAGCGACCATCTGCATGATGGGACCGCCCTGGAAACCGGGGAACACCTGCTTATCGATTTTCTTCCCCAGCTCCTCCTCCCGTGTGAGGATCATCCCTCCCCGCGGGCCGCGGAGCGTCTTGTGGGTGGTGGTGAGGCAGAGGTCAAATCCGTCATCAAAGGGGTTCCTCAGCGCGCCGCCCGCAATAAGCCCGGCGATGTGCGCCATGTCCATGATGCTCACCGCTCCCACTTCTTTCGCGATGGCCTGCATCTTCGCGTAGTTGAGTTCCCGCGGGTACGCGGAGAAGCCGCCCATGAGTACCTTGGGCTTCTCCCTCCGGGCGATTTCGCGCATTTCGTCGTAGTCGATTTCTCCCGTTTCCACATCCTTCATCTTGTACCGCACGAACTTGAAGATCTTCGTGATGTAGGTGACGGGGTGCCCGTGCGTGAGGTGTCCGCCGTGCGAGAGATCCATTCCCATGATCGTGTCCCCCGGTTCCATGAGGGCAAAGTACGTGGCGATGTTCGCCGGTGCGCCGGCATGCGGCTGCACGTTTGCATGGCCTGCTTTAAAGAGCTTCTTCGCCCTTTCAATGGCAAGACTCTCCACGATGTCCGTGAACTGCTGCCCGCCGTAGTAGCGCTTGGAGGGGTACCCTTCTGAGTACTTGTTGTTGAACACCGTTCCCATTGTCTCCAGCACGGCACAGGAGATGTAGTTCTCCGATGCGATGAGTTCCACTCCTTCTCTCTGTCTCTGCATTTCACCCATGAGTGCGTTGTACACATCCGGATCGGCGGCCTGGAGTGCGGTGTAGATCGGCATGGCGGGAGGGGGGAGAGAGGTAGAACGGGGAAGAGGCTTCCGCGTGGAGCCTCGTGCAGCAGTCACTGTGGGCGTGCTCGTCATATTTGCACTTCCAGAGTAGCACAGAGAATGAGCCTGCATAGACCCGCTGAACACAATGATTGCACTTACGATCAATCGACGTGGCAAGTTTTGAACAACCTGGCGGTGGGATTCCTCTTATTTTGTTGCCTCCACAAGTCCGCGGGCAGTCACGACGGCATCCACCGGTTCGTCATATGCATCCATAGGCACGATATCGACCAGCTGGCATTCCAGGGAGACTCCGATGAAGCGTATGCCCGGGTGCTCCTTTCTCTGCTTCCGTATCCACCGGTCGTACCCTCCATTTCCACGTCCCATGCGGTTCCCCTTCCTGTCAAAGGCCCGGCCCGGGACAAGAACAATGTCAGGCTTCTCTACGAGTTCCGGTGCGTGCTTCTGCGGTTCCATAACGCCGAGCATTCCTTTGCGGACGTGCTCGTGGTTTTCAAATTTTCTGAAGACGAGTGTGCCGTTCTCGAAGCATGGGAGGTACACGCGGTCCCTGCGGTGCAGGAGTTCTTCCAACAGTGGCCGGATATCCGCTTCTGAATTCATGGGGTAGTAGGCACACACCAGCGATCCTGCGGGGATGTGGGGGAGGAGCTGGTGGCAGAGCGAGCGGCTCTCTGCGTCTTTCTCCCGTACGGAGAGGTGCGTTAAACGCTCCTCAATAGAGTGGCGTAGAAATGATTTTTCGTCTGATGCGTGCATAGTGCTAAAAGATTTCTGCTGCGGCTTCTGCGAGGTTCACCGTGTGCTCTTCCGTGCCGTTCTCTTCGTCATTCTGCCCCTGATCCAGAACACATTCCACGCGAAGGTGCCGCTTGAACAGGCGCTCCATCACTTCTTCCACTGTATGGCTCGCTTCAGCTTTTGCGACTGTATCCCGGTGGAATGACGAGGAGAACGCAATCGTCACCTTCGTACCCATGACGGCTGCCAGGCGCCCGTTCTTCAATGACATTTTCACCGATGGAGGATGCGTATCGTCCACGATGTCTCCCCATACTTCCTGCATATTTTCGAGCGAGACTTCCCGTGCTTCCACAATGGCATCGGGCTTGACGGTTTCCTCTGGTTCTGCGGCAGAGGGGGTCTCTTCTTTCTTCTCTTCTTCTGCGCTCTCTCCTTTCTTCTTCTCCGCTTTCTTCTTCTCTTTCTCCGTGGGTTTCTTCGCGCTCGTCTCTTCTTTCTTCTTCTTCTCCTCTACGGCAAAGAGCTCTTCATCCTGTTCCGCCTTCTCGTCGCGGTTGCAGATGGAAAGCAGAGCTGATTCAAGCACGAGGGCCGGCACGGGGGAAATGCGCAAATCGCGCAATGCGTCGAGCAGGATATCCAGCACCTTCACAATCTCTTTTATCGGTTTCTTATTCTCCACCGCCTCATGCAGGCGTTTGCGGATAACGGCGAGCAGCAGCCTGAGAAAATTCTCCGTTGGGACACCGTTCTCCTCCAATTTGCTCACAGTTTGCAGCAGTGCTTCCGTGTCTTTTTTCAGGAGAGCCGCAAAAACTTCATCGATGTATTCGTGCCCCACGCCGCCAATGCGCTCCTGCACTTCGGCGAGGGAGATTTTCTTCAGCGAACGCATCTGGTCCAGCAGAGAGATGGCATCGCGCAGACCGCCTTCCACGTGGTGTGCGATGGACCGCAGCGCATCACGATCGATGGCGATGCCTTCCTGATCCGCAATGAACTGGAGCCGCTGGATGATGTCCTCCTCCCGGATGGCACGGAAGGGGAAGCACTGACAGCGCGATTGGATGGTGCTGGGGATTTTATTGAGCTCGGTTGTTGCCAGGATGAAGTACGCGTAGGGGGGAGGTTCCTCCAGCGTTTTCAGCAGCGCGTTGAATGCTTCCTTTGTGAGCATGTGCACCTCGTCGATGATGTACACCTTCGCATTCGTCACAACCGGAGAGAATTGGATTTTCTCCACCAGGCTGCGGATATCATCTATCCCGCGGTTGCTCGCGGCATCTATTTCAAGCAGATCCACGATGTTGCCTTCCTCCACTCCCCGGACGATCTGCTTCTGCAGCGTTTCATCCTCTATCCCTCTGATCATCAGGATTTTTGCCAGAATGCGGGCAACGGAAGTTTTGCCTGTTCCCCGGCTTCCTGCGAAGAGATACGCATGTGCGAGCTTGTCCTGCTCAGCCGCCTGCTGCAGAGTCGTGACGATGTGATCCTGTCCGACGACATCATTGAAGCTCTGAGGCCGGTACTTTCTGTAGAGTGCCATGGAGGGAGCATAGCATACCCTGCCTCAATTTCTCGCGCATGTGGTATTTCCCCTTTTGTTCCTTTCCAGAGGGAATAGAGGAAACAGAAGAAACAGAGGAAGCAGAGGATTGATAACTTTTGATTTCTCCTCTGATTCTTCTGACTCCTCTGTTTCTTCTGCTTCTCCATCGTGGGCGATTGGATGTTTTATATTGTTGCTTCCCAAGAGACGAACTGCCATCATAGCTCCATGAAACGCGCGCTCCTCCTCACGGGTTTCCTTGTTTTAGCAGCTTGTTCGAACGGTGCATCTGGTACGTCCAGCCGCACCCCGCTCGGCGGGCCGAATGCCGCGGTGACGGTGACCGGATTCTCTGACTTTGAGTGCCCGGCTTGCCGGGGGGCGCATTTGGGCATTCTCAAGCCCCTCATGGAGAAGTACGGCAACCAGATCCGTTACGATCACATGCACTTCCCCCTCCGCCAGATCCATCGGTATTCGCTCGATGCGGCTGAGGCGAGTGAGTGTGCGGCGGACCAGGGGAAGTTCTGGGAGTATGTTGACATCTTGTTCGAGCGTCAGGAGGACCTGAGCGAGGAGGCGTTCCCCGCGTGGGCCGAGCAACTCGGTCTGGACACAGATCAGTTCAACAAGTGCATGAAATCGCACCTGAAGCGCTCTGCGGTGCTTGCTGATTACAAGGTCGGGCGGGAACTCGGTGTGGGGGGGACCCCCACATTCTTCGTGAACGGCACACAGGTGCAGTCCGGGGTCGATACCATGAGCGCGGCGATAGACGCAGAGCTTGAGAAGCTGACGCAACGGCTTTAAGAGTTTGTAGGTTGTAGCTTGTAGGTTGTAGGAGATTGGGGATTTGCAGTTCTCCTGCGGGTAAGAACCGTTTTTTCCTGCACAGTTAGCGCTGAGAGCATTTACGGGTATTCTCATTTTGAAGAGCGTTCTCAGAGTTGTTTCTGATTCAATTAGGATAGAAACATGAGCAACATTCGTTCCCACGAAGATCTTATTGTTTGGCAGAAAGCGATGGAATTGGTGAAGGGCATCTATGAGCTCACATCTCATTTCCCCGATGTAGAGCAGTATTGTCTCACACAGCAAATTCGTAGGTCTGCGATCTCTATCCCTTCAAATATTGCTGAGGGAAAAAGACGAGAGTCGAAGAAAGTTCTCCGTAATTTTCTGTTTATGGCATTCGGTTCAGGTGCGGAATTGGAAACACAACTCGCAATCGCACGAGCAATGCCATTTTCAAAAAATCTGGATTTCCAGCCAGCGCTCTCACTATTGGATGAAGTGATGCGCATGCTGAATGTTATGATCAGGAAACTAGCCACCTAGTTCCTCTCTACACTACAAGCCACAATCTACCAGCTACAAGCTACTTGCTGATCTGTGCGAAGCCGTAGAGCCGTTCCAGTGCGTTATCCCACAGGACGACGGTGCGGTAGAGCTGCGGATCCTCCACGGGGGGGACGCTGTACTTCTGTGCACCGTAGGAAGAGCGTAACTGGCCAAGGTCCATGGCGGTCTCGTCCGGGAATTCGGTGTCGCGGGGGTCCACCACGGTCGTCATGTAGAAGTGGAGATCCGGTCCGGGAGCAACGTCGAATGTGGTGTCTGTGTAGAGGATGTTCTCTCTGTAGAGGAGTTCCCCTTTCGCAGGTTCATTGATGCTGATGAGGAAGCCGGTGAATCCCTCGCGCTGCTTTGTGCGTGCATCACGTCCAACTTCCAGCCATTTCTTCCTTGTTTCTTCTATGAGTGCAGCTTTCTGCTTGTCCTCGAGGAGGGGATCATTCTGGATCTTGTACTCGACCATACGGTCGACGATCTCCTCCGCGTACCTCTCTGCGTAGAGAGGATTCTCGAGGCGCTGCTCGAGGCTCATTTCATTCGGTTCAGCGGAACAACCGGCCAGAAGAAGAGTACTGAGAGTGAGAGTGGAGAGAGACTTTTTCATAGGGAGGTCATTGTAAGGGAAGAGAGGCGAGGGACAAGGAAATACGCAGCTTAATAGTTTGTTAGGTATATAGCTTCGTTAACTGCATTAGCTTCATGAGAAAAGGTACCAAGGTTTCAAATCCAAAATCCAAATCCCTAATGAAGCTAATGCAGCTATACGACTAGTATCCTAGTTCAGGAAGACTGGGGGTCCGAGGAGTGTGAAGGCAACGCCCGCCTTCTGGAGTTTTCTCATGCCGCTTTTGATCTTGTGATTGACGTTCTTCACCAGGTAGTACTGCTTCTCGTAGGAGATATTCCGGATTTTGAGTGTGGACCAGTAGTCTCTGGCGGCGTTTTTACTCTGCAATTCATTGAGGTAGCAGGCGCGCGAGCTCCCGTTGGAGGCATCCATATGGTAGAGCGTGGGAGCCCAGGTCCTGCGGTACGGGCGCATGGCGTCTGCCTTCTTCTCGTCATCCACTGCGTCGAGGTTGATGTTCTCCAGCCCGTACTGGCGGTGCCCGTGTTCCACAATATCCTCTGTTTCGTCAAAGGAGGCCTGGTAGAGCATCTCTTCCCTGTGGCCATTCAGGTACCCGTGATCGTGGCACCACACGAGGTTGTACATTTGTGTCGTGAGTGCGGCAAGGGTGTTGTATCCGCGCTGCGCAGCTTCGTAGTAGAGCTGCTGCACCGAACTTGGAGCTTCGGCAATGGTTTCCCGCATGCTCTCCAGTGTCTGGGAAATAGCTTCTGAGGGGGCATTTCTCTCGTTCTCTGCTCCGCGGAACTGCTTGAGATAGTTCTCCATGGACCGAAGCTCGTGGACATCTTCTCCTTCTGCAATGGTCCATGCTTCGGCCAGGAGCTCCTCAGCGCCTTCCCAGTCCTTCACCTGCAGCTCGTGCCGGATACGCATTTTGAGATGATCAATTGGTTTGTCGCTCGGCCCCTTGAGGCCGATGTTCATACTGCGTTCTGCCTCTTCCACGTAGCTCTCACGCTGGAAGTAGTCGAGATCCAGGAACTTCTGCTCAGCGAGCCGGTTGAAACCTTGCGGCACACCCTTCTGATCCATCTCACGCTCGATGCGGTCATAGCGGTACCGGAGCTTTGTCCATGTGCCGATGTAGTCCTTCAGTTTTCCTTCGAGGAGGTTCTCGATCTCCTTCGGCGTCCGATCCTGACTGAAGAGGGTTTCCATCCACTTCCCGACTTTGTTCTTGCTCATCGCACCGCTCGCAACCGCCGCTCCCAAGACGCTTTTCGCTTTGCTGTAGAGTACGGGCAATCGCTCTGCGGCTGCGAGAGCGGCTGTAACATTGGCTGTCAGGTTCTCGCGTTCCAGGTAGTGCATGGAGAGGAATTTCTGCTCATCGAAGAAGCTCGCAATATCCTCCACGAGGGCCGGAGTGACGTTTTTGATGTGCTTGTCTTTGAGGAGAGTTTTGCGCTTCTCAGCGGTTTTCTCTGCATGGCTCAGGAGGACGGGGAGCTGGAAGTGCACGAATTCTATCTTTGCGCTTGCGCCGACTTCCGCATCTTTGAAGCGCTGGAGCCAGCGCTTCTTCGACTCATCGCTGATGACGCGGGCGGCAGGCCTGGAAGCTTCTTCCAGCATTTCATTGAGCTTTTTCCAGGCATCTTCAATCTTCTGGCGCTGACTGCTTATGCCTCCTTCCATTTTCAGCCACTGGTACTGGTTCTCTATCTCCTGTTTCTCCTGTGCCAGTTCCTCTTCTGTGAGTGCATGTAAGTTGAGGTTGCGGAAATGCTCCACAGTTCCCAGTGCTGAGGCGGCTTCTTCTGACGAGTGCGCACCGAGCTGGTGGAACGTGTAGCGGATGTAGTCTGTGAGTCCTTCGATGACTGCTTCCTTCTTTGATTCGAGTGCCCCGAGAGAGACATTGGTGCCTGCTCCGACCGTGAAGTCCTTTTCGAGCTGACCCGCTGCCGATGCCAATGCAGTATCTGGCATTGCGTGGATAGTGTAGTGGAAGACACTCTTTTTGCCGCACATTCTTACTGCCTTTTTTTCGTTGTGTGCTACGCTTTCTTTCTGATAGAAGGCAGCAGGCAGAAGTCAGAGGTCAGTACTGTCTGCTGTCTTCTGACTTCTCCTTTCTTCATGATTCTTTCTGATCGAGATATTCGCAGGGCCATAGAGGAAGGACGCGTACAAATAGAGTCCGCTCACTCCTCAGATCTACTGGCACACATCCACTCAAGCAGTATGGATCTGCGGCTTGGCAGCACCTTCAAGCTCTACGAACACAGCAAATTTGCAGTGCTGGACCCGAAGCAGCCTGAGACGTTTGCAACCAACATGCGCATCATCACCGTACAGGATGGTGAGCCATTCATCGTGCAGCCGGGGGAGTTTGTTCTGGGTGTCACGCAGGAGAAGATCAAAGTCCCGGACGATCTCGTTGTGCGTGTGGAGGGGAGGAGCAGTCTCGGGAGGCTCGGCATCATCATCCATTCCACCGCGGGGTTCGTAGATCCCGGTTTCGAAGGCACCATCACACTCGAGATCAGCAACCTCAATCGTCTGCCCGTTGCGCTGTACCCGGGCATGCGTGTGTGCCAGATTGCTTTCGAGCAGATGACAAGCCCCGCCGAGAGGCCCTACAACAAGAAGCCCTTCAGCAAGTACCAGGGGCAGATGTTGCCGGAGGAGAGCAGGCTGACATTGGATCCGGAGTTTGCGGGGTCCAAGTCTGCACCCCTTGAGCGTGTGTCAGGTTTTTGAAACACTCCTCCGTCTCGGGGGGGGCTGCTGCTGAGCAGGCTTTTCTTTCCATACGGCTTTGGATGATGGGTTCATCCCTTCTGGAAGTTCAGGAGGGACAGATGTCACCGGAAGAGTGCAAATTGACATTGGACTAGGAATTTGCAGGAGTGTAGGCGTTTCTCTCTTGGGAGAACCCGCCCCTAGAGGCTTGAAATTGTTCTCAATATATGGTATAGCGTTTGTTCCTTCTCTCTGCTCCGCGGGGAGAGGGTGTTCTTTGACATGTTCGGCAGATCTGGAGGTTCCTGTGCAGTGCGTTCTTGTTGCGTGCTGCTGGGGCAACCTCTTCATTGTACGAAGCGTGGATCATGTCTCACAAAACCCCGAAGAAGGAGGTAACAACAATGAGACATCTCGTGCCGGTTTTGCTCCTGCTTACAGGCGCGCCCGTGCCGGCAGGAGGACACGGGGCTCATGCGGGAGGCGGTGTGGGGGGTGTCATGGAAGTTATTGGGCAGCACCAGTGGCTGCTCTGCATTGCGACGGCGGCGTTTGCCGTTGCCGTGCTGCACACCTTCTGCGTGGGGAAGTTCCGGAGCATTGGAGACAGCGCTCCGGAGGGTTCTATAAAGGAGAACGTCTTCCATCTCCTTGGGGAGGTGGAAGCAGTGTTCCTCCTCTGGAGTGCGGTGGCATTGGCGGCGCTGGCGTGCTGGCTGGGGTGGGGAAACGCCGTGGCATACGTGGAGTCCAGGAATTACACGGAACCAATGTTCGTGTTTGTCATCATGACGGTTGCGGCAACGCGGCCTGTCATCGATGCCGTCCAATTCCTCATCCGCGGGTTTTCCCGGGCACTCTTCTTTCTGCCCCGGGAAACGGCGTTCTTCTTCTCGGCACTGTTTGTCGGCCCGCTGCTCGGCTCATTTGTGACCGAGCCGGCGGCCATGACGGTGACGGCACTTGTCCTGAAGCGGCAGTACTACGACCGTGGCTTAAGCCGCCCGTTCATGTACGCCGTTCTGGGGGTGCTCTTTGTGAACGTGTCCATCGGCGGGGTGCTCACACACTTCGCTGCGCCGCCGGTACTCATGGTGGCGGGGACGTGGGGATGGGACAGCGATCCCACCTTCATGTTCCGCACCTTCGGGTACAAGGCCATGCTCGCAGTTGCCCTGAATACAGCGGCACTCTGCGTGCTCTTCCGGTTACAGCTTCGCAGCCTTGGCCGGAGGACGGATAGCGATGTCCACAACGGTGACGCAGCCGCAATGGCTGCGCCGCTGTGGGTCATTGCGGCGCACATCGGTTTCCTGGTGTTCACCGTGGTGCATGTCCACCACAGCAAGATGTTCATGGGCAGCTTTCTGTTCTTCCTCGCGTTCGTTTTTGTGACGCAGGAATTCCAGGAACGCCTGAAGCTGCGGGAATCACTCCTCGTGGCGGGTTTCCTCGCGGGACTTGTCACGCTGGGTGGTCTGCAGCAGTGGTGGCTGGAGCCAGTGCTCGGTTCGCTGAACGCGTTCCCGCTCTTCCTCGGTGCCACGGGACTCACGGCGGTTACGGATAACGCGGCTCTCACATACTTAGGGTCGCTCGTTCCCGGTCTCTCGGCGAGGATGAAGTACGCATTGGTTGCAGGTTCGGTGACCGGCGGCGGCCTCACGGTCATCGCAAACGCGCCGAACCCTGCGGGCTACTCCATCCTCAATCCTTCTTTCTGTGGTGAGGAGAGGGGAATGACGGGCATAAGTCCGCTTGGGCTTGTCGCTGCCGCGGTTGTACCAACGCTGATTGCGGGGTGCTGCTTCTGGCTCCTCCCGGCTTTGTGGTGATCTGCCAGTTGTTGTCAGGGAACTTGACCCCAGTCCGGCTTGCCGGGCTGGGGTTTTCTCTGTATCTGATTGCAAAAGAGAGTCTGCTTTGCTTTCATGGCTTTGTTTTTCCGGACGATTAGCTTCCCCCTTCGTCCCGCACCGAAAGCTCGTGCTCTGGTGCGGGACTACGGCGGACAAGCAGCTTCCAGCTTCGCTTCATAAGTCATTGGGAGTCTCAGGTACTCTGTCATTCACATCACGGACGATTAGCTCAGCTGGTTAGAGCGTACGGTTCACATCCGTAAGGTCACTGGTTCGAATCCAGTATCGTCCACCATTCGACTCGTCCGCCTCCGGCGGATTCGCTCACCGTTCGACCCCGAGCTCACGGTCGAGGGGTGGTAAACCACAACCGGATTCCGTGCTTTCAGAGAGGCTGCTTCTTCTGCTGTATGTTCGTAGATTCCTCGTACATGAGCAGGAGAGCCAGGCCGAACACCGTGATGACGACACCGAGGTAGTTATCATACAGGAAGCGTGAGAGGAAGAGGACCGGCCACAGGAAAGCTCCGTAGTAGAGGACCATGCGGCCCATGCCGGGCCTGCGCTTCAGGTCCACGATCAGCACGGCAAGGAGGGGTAGCAGCAGGAGCTGAAGCAGTGCCGAGGGGAAGGGGTTGTGGATGTCGCTGATGATCTTCAGGTTCACGAGTGCCATGCTGAGTCCGAGACCGGCAATAGGATAGCTCGTAGGCAGCGTGCCCGCCGGGAAGCCGTAGATATCATCCACAAATGCGTGCCAGTCCCAGAGGACGAACGGCAGGACGATCGCGCACGCGAGGAGTGCCGAAGGTGCCAGTTTTTTGATCGGGTGTATCTTCAGGTATCCGGTCGCGTAGAGGTACGTGAGGAAGAATGGCACTATGAACCACGCCATGTGTTTTGAAGTTGCCGAAAGTACCAGGAAAAGGAGTGCTGCTTGGGCGTGGCCATGGCGCAGCATGGCGAGAGATGCGAAGAGCATGGAGAGGAAGACTACATCGCTCCTGCCAACTTCGAAGAACCTGCTAAAGAGCGGGTTGAAGACGAAGAGCGTGATCGCCGCGAGCTTGCGGTCGGGATCCCGAAAGAGAAAGTAGAGCGCCCCAATGCCGATCCAGAATAGCGGGAGCTGGGAAATACGATCGTCGTACCAGCCGAAGAGACCCTGCCAGAGCAGGAAGAAGGGCACCGATTTCAGGAAGGTAAACGGGAGGGCAATGACGTGATCCAGTGCCGGGTTCCCGCGCCAAAACGGTTCCATGGGTGTTCCTCTATAGTCCATGGCGTAGGGGTTTTGGCCATGGACAAGGAAGGAAACTGCCTCTTCCATTTGGAGCGAGTGATCATGGACGAAGAACCCTGGTTTTCTTGCGTGGCGTTGCGAGATGGACTCGACGTTCTGGTGGTAGACGGTGAGCAGGATGATGATGAACAGCAGCGCGCATTTCACCTGGTGCACGCGGGGACGGGCCGGACGCGCGGCGATGGAGATGCCCATGTAGACGAAGAGGAGCAGACTCGCGATCAGCTGCTCTGTGCCGTTTCCTGTGCGAACGAGGTACTGGAAGACGCCGGTGAGCAGCAACACCGCGTCGATCATGGTTCCTGGGGGAAGAGAGTTTTCAGAGTGGCGAGCCCGTAGTGGATCGATTTGCAGAATGAGATGGAGGACGAATCCGAGGCGTACCGCACGGGGATGGCCACCTCGGCGATCCGCATGCGGCGGCGGGCGACCGCTGCAATCATCTGCGAGTCGAAACTGAAGTCGTCGGAGAACCGCCGGTAGGGCACTGTCTCCAGCAGCGCGCGGGTATACGCGCGGTAGCCGGAGTGGCACTCCGAAAGGCTGGTTCCGAGGACAGCGTTCTGGAGGCCCGTGAGGAGCCGGTTGCCGCAGTAGCGCCACCAGTCCATGCCCTCCTGGCGGGGGTCGCCGTCGAGGAACCGTGAACCTATGACCATGTCGGCTGTTCCCCCCCGCAGGGGTGCGATCATCTGCGGCACCCTGCTTGGGTCGTACTGGAAATCCGGGTGGATCATCACCACGATGTCTGCGCTCCGACGAAGCGCTTCGTCGTAGCAGGTCTTCTGGTTGCCGCCGTACCCGTGGTTCTTGGGATGCACGATCACATGCAGCCCGGGGATCGCTGTGGCGAAGGCGACCGTCTCGTCGCTGCTCGCGTCATCCACGAGGATCATTTCGTGCACCGCATCTTTCGGGATCGCGTCGCACGTTCGGCGAACCGTCGCGGCCGCGTTGAATGCCGGCAGGACGGCAATGACTTTCGGCGCTGGTTGGCTCATCATATTTCATGCATGCTAACACCGTCGTGTCCACTCTGTACAGTGCCCGCGCTGCTCTACGCAGCGGGGACTGCCGATGGTGGATCGTTTGTGGATTCCCCGTACACCATCGCGGGTGGGTGTGACGGATGCATGCCGCCCATGTACCGCTGCGGACGGTGCGGGCACGGTTTCGCACCTTCCGCGGGCCCGGACACCTTCGCGTGGTACGCAGCCGCGCCGCCGGACGGGGAGTACCTCGCCGAAGAACGGGGACGCCGTGTTGCGGCGCGCAGAGTTCTCCGCCGGCTCGCGAAGCACATCCGCCCCCCGGGCAGGCTGCTCGACCTCGGCGCGGGAGCGGGTTTCTTCGTGGAGGAGGCGGCCGCTGCGGGGTGGTTCTCTGAGGGTCTGGAGGCCGCACGGTGGGCGGTGGAGCGGAGCAGGTCCCGTGGCGGACCCCCCGTATGGCTCGGTGACGCGCGGGATCTCCGCGCGCTCGAGTGCGGAACATTCGACGTCGTTACCGCGTTCGATGTCATCGAGCACCTCGAAGATCCACTCGTGTTTCTGCGGGGATGCGCTGCCGCGCTTCGGCCCGGTGGAGTGCTTGTGCTCACGACGCCACGTTTCGACAGCCTTGCGGCGCGCATCTGTGGCGCGCGGTGGCACGCACTTCTGCCGGCGCACCTCCACTACTTCTCACGGCGGTCGCTGCGTGCGGCGCTGGAACAGGCGGGATTCCACATTCTCGCCGAACGGAGTCACCGCCGGTACTTCAGCGCAGCCTACATCGCCTTTCGCCTCTGTGCCACGCCGGTACGCGGGGCATGGATGAGGCGGATTGTCCTGCCGGTGAACATCGGCGACGAGTTCGAGCTGTATGCGGCACGCATCGGCGCCGACGGGACGGTGTGAGCCTGCCTGCCCGGGTCCTGGCAGACAGAGTGCAGGTCAACCTGTTGCTTAGGAGATGGCTGCCATTCGGAGGATCGTATTTCTCTTCAATTTCGCCATAAGACGCAACATTTTGCATCAAAACGGTTTATGAATCTGTACAATATATCTTGAATATAATCAAGCACTCAGTGCTCACTACTACATGAACCCTTGAGTTGCAGAGGCACATAGAAACCCCTCTGCGATTTTTTTGTGTATTTGGGCGCGATGTATTGACCGCAGCGCTTCTGCGACTGTAGCGTGCACGCGAACGGTTGGGTCTCCCCCTTGCGGCCCGGGCTGTACTCGCGGCCCTAAGGAATTCTGGGTCTCCTGATGCGGCCGCAAGGTCCCAACCGGTTCGGGGCCAGACGCAAAGATCGTATCGATGCGTTTGGCCCTTTTTCTACGCGTGCTAGAGGGTGTTTATCCTTGACGGGTTCATGGATTTTGCATACCTTTTGCCGTCCACTATGAGTTCGCATCTGGCTTCCGCAGAGGCATCCTGCTCTTCACTTGAGGTAATTTCTCCTCCTGATCCTCTTGTAGTTTTTCTTGGGCAGATGGCTGATCTCACGGCGGAGCAGGCAGAACGGCTGTTCCGCTCTGTTTTTCGGTGCGAAGATGCGCTGTGGTGCGCTCTGAGACGCATTCAGGATGCTGCGATCCGTGAGCTTCTTGCTACACGGATATTCGGGGAGAAACTCTCCAGAGACCTGGGGTTTGTTTCCACACAGGGGAATCCCAAAATGGATTTCGGTGAACCCAGGTTCTGTGGCTCCTGGGATCTCGACGAGAAGTGACGATTCAGGACTCACCAGCTTTCGCTGGTGGTTGTGGCCTCATGCAGAGCGAGGCAGAGACGCTATACTGCTGCTATGCCCATCTCCCGCGACCGCATCCTCTATCAAGACGATCATCTTCTTGCCGTGAATAAGCTGAGCGGGGAACTGGTTGTAAAGGGGAAGGGCGAGGTTGGGAAGTTGCCGCTCCTGGATTTCTTAAAGAAGGACTATCCCGGGCTCCGCACGCTCCATCGTCTGGACTTTGAGACATCGGGGGTCGTCGTCTTCGCACGGACAAAGCAAGTATATGGCAAGGTGATGGAGTCCGGTTTCTCCGGCTGGAAGAAAGTGTATTGCACGCTTGTGGTGGGGCGGATGGAACGGGAGAGAGGGGAGGTCCGTGCGCCGCTCCCGGCCCGCAGCGGGAAGGGAACGGTAGAGGCGGTGACGCGGTACACCGTGCTGGACAGGTTCGCGAACTCCAGTTTCGTGGAAGCCGAGATAGAGACGGGCCGCCATCACCAGATCCGGCGGCATTTCGCTTCCATTGGGCATCCTCTCGCTCTCGATCATGTGTATGGGAACGAGAAGTTCAATCGCGTGTTCACGCAGGAATTCAGGTACAGGAAATTCTTCCTCCACGCGGCGAGGGTCGAACTTCTCCATCCCATCACCGGGGAGCGCATCGTGATCGAAGCACCGCTGCCAAAGACGTTTGAGAAGATGATCAAAACACTCAAATCTCTTTGAGTGTGGAGCACCCTTGTTCGAAGGTTTTCTATTTTTTCTCTGTTCTTTTTGTAACCAAAAAGAACCAAAAAGTTCCGCTCCGTGATTGCTCGCGGATCAGCCCACTCCAAGTGCTCCGTTGCAAAAATGACCTCCTCCGTACGCCCACCACATTTTTGCGGGCGCTGCGCACTTGGGGGCTGAAACCACTCACAATCAAAGTCGCGGTTCTTTCCTTTATCCTTCCTGGCCAAAAATGCTGTCTGAGTCCTTCGACAGGCTCAGGACAGGCTCACAGCGATTTCATTTTTTGCCGATTTTTGGGCACTTTTTCTAAAGGGTAAAGGAACACTTTGCCACCAGACGTATCTGTCTTTTTGGCTTACACATCCTGAAAGCCGGAGCAGTGTGAGGGAATGGAACACTCTGCCACCAAACCCCATTGTCCACATTGTTCTTTTACCCGCTTCTGGAAGATCCGTCGCGACCATCGAAAATGCAAACGATGCCGGCGGGAATGGTCTGCTTTCCCTGCCCTGTGCTCAGGCTACCGGGCTACGGAGCATGAATGGCGATTGTTCCTGCAGGCGTTCCTCTGGGAGAGAACCGGGCAGCGCATCAGTACTGCCACCGGTATCGAACGTCATCGGGTGTGTCGCATGGCTCTGCTGGTACGTGCGTGTATGACTGCAGACCAGCCAGCTTCTTTCGGAGGAGATGTGGAAATCGATGAAACCTACATCGGTGGATCGAAATACAACAAACGCAGGAACGAACGCACCGGGAAGCGTGGACACGGTACGGACAAGCAACCCATCCTGGGAATCTACCACCGTGAAACGAGACGAGTACTCACCATCGTTGTGCCTGACCTGAAACGGGTAACGATCAATACCCGCATCCGCCGCCATGTCGCTGAACAGAGTCGTATCCACACCGATACATTCTCCATCTACGATCATCTCCATCGTTGGTATCGCCATGAGCGCGTCAATCATCGACAGGGTGAATATGTCCGTGGAGACATCCACACGAACGGCATTGAGGGGTTCTGGGGCTGCCTCAAGCGGCGCCTGAAAACTACGGGAGGAATCAGACGCTCGCGACTGCAACTCTACGTTGGGGAGTATGTCTGGCGCTTCAATCACCGCCAGACTTCCCTCGAAGAGCAGACAGAACTGTTGCTCGATCTGGTGGCAGATTTGTAACATTACCCTTTTATTGAAGCCTTGAACCTTTAGCCACCAGCCCTCAAACTCCAGCCCCTCGATCTCCAAATACAAAATCTCAAGTTCAAAACCACAAACCCCTAACCCAAACCCTAACCCTAATCCCTCGGCTCGTTTTTCCCATACCGCATCACCATCAGCGGAAACACGACCACCGCAGTGAAGATACGACCAACCCTGCGCGGCTCGAGCAGGAGACGCCAAAGCCACTCCAACCCGGCCCGCCGCATCCAGAGCGGCGCGCGCTTTTTCTCCCCTGCGAGAAAATCGAAGGTGCCTCCTACCCCCATGGCCAGACGAACCTGCGGGAGACGCGGCAGATTGCGGGCAATCCACAGATCCTGCCGCGGTGCGCCGTAGGCAACGAAGAGAACGTGTGCACCGGAAGCACGGATGCGCGCGCAAATATCTGCCTCCTCAAAAACAGCAGGACTGCCTCCGTGCGTTCCTGCAATCACGAGCGAGAGATTCCGGCGCATGAGTGCATCCGCTGCACGCTCCGCTATGCCTTCATCGGCACCAAGGAGAAACACCGGATGCTCAGGGGGAAGAACAGCACAGAGTGCCTGCACCGTATCTGCACCCGTGACTCGTTCGGGAATCCTCTGCCGCGTGAAGTGCGCCATGAGCAGGAGCCCGGCGCTATCGGGGAGATTGAGTGCAGAGTGCTGCAGCACCTGACGAAACACCTCACTCCGCACGGAAGCAGCAAGCATCTCACTGTTGGGAGTGAGAACGTGCCTCCCACTCTCTCCTTCCAGAAAACCCCGGAGCGTACGCAACACTTCATCTGCACTGAGGGTATCGATAGGCACGCCGAGGAGAGAAACTCGTCCCGCCATACGCCTATGGTACCGCGAGAACGGCACCAACCCCACCATTTTGGACTATTGCGTTCAAAGTGGGCCTGGAGCACACTAGACCCATGGCAATCAACCCCCAAGATCCCACAGAGAAGCTGACTCTCAAAGAGAGATGGAACCGGCTTGGGCGCCATGCCAGGGCAGGAGTGCTGGTGCTCGCGCTCGCTGTCGTCGCCCTCGCGGTGAAAACGGGTGTGGGCCTGCGCGCAGAGACCGTGACGCAGCTACCGGATACCCTCACGCAGAAGAGCGAATGCCGCACTCACAGCGACTGTAAAGGTCCGCACCTCCTCTGCAACGACAGGCACGCTTGCGAGGCGCTGCCGGATCCTATTGGCGCCTGCACGCAGCCGCAGATCCTCACATACGTAGGGAGCAACGGACGGGCCAAGCACACGTTCTGCGAAGACGGCTGCATTCTTTCTGAGAAAGGACCACGATGCCGTTAAGGAAGAATTGTTACTCCAGGCTCCTCACTTCAGCAGGATGCCTGCTGCTTCTTAGTGCGTGCACCGTGCAGGGAACCCCATTACAGGGACAGGAGGAGGAAAAGACCCCTGCAGACCAGCGGGCAGAGAAGGTGCTGCACGACAGCGAGGCACCGGAGATAGTGGAAACAGGTGCCCTGCTCCCCACAGAGCGCCTCCTCAGCACCGGCGTGCTCGATTTTGGGGAACGCGATGCCCCGCTCACGCTCCTTATTTTTACAGAGTACCACTGCAACTACTGCAAAGAATTCAACAGTGAGCACCTCATCCACCTTACGTCGGACTTCGTGAGTAAAGGCTCGCTGCGCGTGCAGCTCGCAAGTTTCCCCCTCCAGAAATACGCTCAGAGCGAGAATGCGGCGAAGGCAGTTATCTGCGCCGCGGAGCAGAATAAAGGCCTTGTCATGAATAATCTGCTCTTTGCAAGCGCATACAAAGACCCCGGCTCCGCTCTGAATTTCGCAAAGGAACTGGGGATGAACACCGAAGCGTTCGAATCATGCATGGGGAGCGAGGAGGCGCAGGCAACAATCACCCGCCACAGAGAGTGGGCGCACTCACTCGGCGTGCAGTACGTACCGACATTCTTCTTAAACGGAGAGAAGTTCGTGGGTCTGCCGTACTACGCGGACTTGCGGGGGCAGATAGAGGAAGCCCTTAGGGATTAGCTTGTTAGCTCATTAGCTTCTTTAGCTGCATTAGCACTGTTAGTGAGCCTCAAAATCGCAAATCCAAGATCCAAATCCCTAATGAAGCTAATGCAGCTATAAACCTAACAAGCGAATCTGGACTAGTTTCATCCTGGCCGTCTTCCCGGAAACAATCTTCACGTTCGCTGCAGGAACAGTGAATTCCTTTGCAAGGAATTTGATGAGTGCAGCATTCGCTTTGCCGCCTTCCGGCGGCGCGGCGACAGAAATTTTGATGCTCTCGTCATCCATCTTCTCCGTGGCTTCTGTCCTTTGGGCACCCGGCCGTGCGCGGACAAAGAAGCGGACAATCCCCTTCTCAGCTAGTTCAGCAATCAAGCTATCAAACATGTACACATACTAACGAAGCTAACAAAGCTAATGAAGCTAACGAAGCTAATAAAGCTGCTTCCTCCGCCACTTCTCTATCTCCGCGTGATGGCCGGAGACAAGCACATTGGGAACCTTGAGGCCGCGGGACTCCTCCGGACGCGTGTAGTGGGGGTACTCCTTCTTGCGGCCGATGCTCGGTGAGAAGCTCTCTTCCGCCGCAGACTCGTCCTTCCCGAGCACACCAGGAATGTGCCTGGCAACGGCATCGATGAGCACCATAGCGGGGAGCTCCCCTCCGGTGAGCACATATTCTCCGATGCTGATTTCTTCATCTATCCATCCTCCCTCCATTACACGCTGGTCCACGCCCTCGTAGTGCCCGCAGAGGAGGATGAGCCAGTCATGCTCGGACGCGATCTTCTCCACCTTCGGCTGCGTGAGCACCTCACCACGGGCAGAGAGGTAGATGCGATACGGAGAAGACTTGTCGCTGCCCCGCTTCCCCGTTGCTCGTTTCAAACAAGCGAGCGAGCGGGCAAGAAACGAACCACTCTGCCCTTCCTTCATGACACTTTCGATCGCGCTCACGACGACATCCGCCCGCATCACCATGCCCACCCCGCCCCCGTACGGCTTATCATCTACCTGCCGGTACTCCCCGAGCCCAAACTCCCGTAGATCGTGGAAATGGAGATCCAGCAGATCCGCATCACGGGCACGCTGGAGAATACTCTCGGTAAGAGGCCCTTCGAACATTCCCGGAAACAGCGTAATCACGTCGATTCGCATTGGCATCCAGTATACCCTGTAGCCGCAGATGGACACGCCGATCATCAATGTTTTCATGCCGACCTACGAGCCGCATCCGCAGCAACTTGCGGAAGCTCTGGACTCACTGCTCGCACAGACAGAACCCCGCTGGTCACTCCTCATTCATGACGATGCATCGAAGAAAAATGTGAAGAGTATGATCGCTCACTACCTGGAAGATCCGCGCATCACATTTGCACGGAGCGAGAAGAATCTCGGCATCGGCGGCAACTGGAATGCCTGCATCCGAAAAGCTACTGCACCCTACGTGCAGCTCCTCTTCCAGGATGATCTCTGGGGGAAGACACATCTCGAAAGAGGAATACAGATACTGGAGAAGAATCCCTCTGTCGGCTTCGTTTCCCTAGACCACATCTACCTCTTCGAAGGGAATATGGAGAACCGCACCCTCTACAGGGAACTGCGTGAGTACAAGAAGAAGCACCTCGAGGCAGGCCTGCACAGAGGAAATGCATTCCTCCTGTGGTGGATACGTAACGAGCTCGTCCCGAATGTGATCGGCGAGCCACCCTTCGTGATGTTCCGGAGAACGCTCCTCCAGTCTGTCGGTCCGTTCAATGAGGACATGCCGCAGTTCGTGGACGTGGAATACTGGATCCGCTGCCTGCAGAAGAGCGACTGGTACTACCTCAAGGAGGATATCGGCTCCTTCCGCGTGCACCCGGCCGCGGCGAGCGCGAGGAATGCGGAATCCGGCGCGGGCATCTTCGACCGGCTGCGGTGCTTCCAGGGGCTCATTGCATCGCTGCCATCGGGCCCTGTGAGAAAGGAAGCCGTCGCGGCACGGAACAGGGCTCTCACGACCATGGCCAGAAAGTACTTCAACCGGATGAAGAAGCACGAAGCGGTTCCTATAAAAGGGAGCGGGGGTTCTGCGTTTAAAAAGTTTTGTCTCAGGCACCCATTGCTTGTTGCAAGAGCAAGCATGAGCGCCTTACTCTATAGAGGATGATCTTCTCCCCCCTTCCCGGCACACCGCTCATTACCCAGGGCTTCGGGCAGAACCCGGAAACATACAGTGCGTGGAATCTTGCAGGCCACAATGGGATCGACTTCGGTGTGAGCACAGGAACAACCGTGTACGCACCGCACGACGGCACGGCAACGGTGGTGAATGACGGAGCTTCTGGGTACGGAATGCATTTGATTATTACCGATGTGAAACGGAAATCATTCCTCGCACACCTCTCGGAAGTCTCGGTAAGCAATGGACAGGCGGTCTTCCAGGGCGATCCTATAGGCAAGAGCGGCAACTCCGGGGAGAGCAGCGGCCCGCACCTGCACTGGACGTATAAAATTGTGAAGAATGGAGCAGTGCAGAACAAAGAGAACGGATACGACGGCGCGGTGGATGTGACGGAGTTCACGCGCCTCTGGCTGGATCAGGACATGCACCACGATGCGACGTACACCGATTTCGCGAGCGAGTACCTGGCCATGAACTTCTCCGGTGATGCGTATCTGGAGAATCCAAACAGACACGCCTAATAGAGGTGATCGGGCTGGAGTAGTCTTTCCTCACACAAACTCTTTCATCCACTCGCTCACATCTATCTTCTTTACCTCTTCCACCGCAGTGGTCTTGAGCCCCTGCCTTGCTTTCAGCTGCTCGTAGTAACTCGGCACATCTTTGTTCTGGTACAGAAGCCCGGTAAAAATGTGCTTGGAGGTATCCACCGCAATTGCCCGTGCCTTCTTGAAATCGGAAGTGTCGTGATCCGGACCAACGGGCTTGCAGTGCTCCAGGAGATACTTGTGCGTGGCGAACTTGTTGTAGGTGGGGCACGACTGCAGAATGTCTACGTAAGCAAACCCCCGGTGGCCGATGGCGGTTTTGAAGATCTCCGTCATCTGCGGAATATCCCCCGAGAAGCTGCGGGCCACGAAAGTGGGCTCCAGCGAGAACACGAAATCCATGGAGGGGAGCGTGCGCTCGGGAATGCCGTTGGGGGAACTGTTCATGGACTGGCCCTGCCAGGTGAGCGCGCTCGCCTGCCCCGTGGTGAGCCCGTAGTTCGCATTGTTGTGGAGCACGAAGACAATGGGATAGTTGCTGCGGATGGCGTGGACGAGATGCCCCACTCCTTCGGAGAAGCTTGCGCCGTCGCCGCCGAATGCCATGACAGGCACACGAGGATTGGCGAGCTTCGCACCCGCAGCGAAGGGGATCACCCGGCCGTGGAGGCCGTGGAACGTGTAGGCCGTGATCTTGTCGGACATATTCCCGTGGCACCCCACGTCGTAGCAGAGCAGCACCTGCCACGGATGCAGCCTGAGCTCCGTAAGTGCCTGCTTGATGGCGGTCCAGATGCCGTAGTCCCCGCAGTTATCGCACCACGTGCAGAGCGTTTCCGTGGCGTAATCCTTCATGAAGGGGCCTGAGGTATCGAGTGGGATGCTCATGGGAGAAGAGCGGTGAGCTGTTCAAAGAGTTCATCGTAGAACATGGGCCGTCCATCGTACTTGAGAATGCGGTGGTCGAAGCGGAGCCCGCACTCCTGCGCAATCAGCATGCCGAGCTGCCCCTGGTAGTTACACTCCACAAGCACTGTCTTCTCTGCTCTCTCCGCAAGCTTCATGAGCTTCTCGGTCCTGAGCGGCCAGAGGTACGAGTAGTGCAGGTAGCTGACCTTGCGACCGATGAATGCATCGCTCTTGATCACGTCGCTCAAAGGGCCGCGGTTACTCCCCCAGCTCACCACGAGCACCCGCGGATTCTGGCTGCCGTAGAGTTCCGGCTCCGGGAGCGCCTTTCTGAGCGCATCCATCTTGGCCATGCGTTTCTCCATCTGCTCCGCCGCATTCGGCCCACTCTCGTTCACACGCCCCTCCGCATCATGCTCATCCCCCTGAGAAGAGAACGTCGCAGCCTCCGTCCCCGGTAACCACCGCGGAGAGAGGCCGTCGACCGCCTTAGGATCGTAGCGGTCCGCAGCGGTGAGTTTGGCGAGCGCTTTGGGACTGGTGATGAGCTTGCCTCTGCGGATCTCCGCTCTCTTCTGGTCGTACGGTGACTGCGTGGAGAGCCCTTCGGCAATCTGCTTGTCCGAGAGAACAATGACCACTGTCTGGAATTCTTCGGCGTAGTTGAAAACTTCCGGCATGAGATCGAATGCATCCTGGCTGCCGCTCACGGCCATCACAAGCCGCGGGAACTCCCCGTGCGCACACCCGGTCGCAAGCAGCAGGTCGCCCTGTGCCGTCCAGGTGGGGAGCCCGGTCGCCGGCCCGGGACGCTGGAAGAGGAACACCACAAATGGATTTTCCAGGAGCCCGTTCAAAGAGAGCGTTTCTGTCATGAGGTCGAACCCCCCGCCGGAAGTCGCGGTCGCGGCGCGCGTTCCCATCAGCATCGCCCCGCTCACAACCTGCGCGGCGGTGATCTCGTCCTCCGCCTGCTTGATGACCATGCCTGTTTTGTTCTGCATGTCCGCGATGTACGTGAGCAGCGGGGAAGCAGGTGTCATGGGATAACTCGCGTACAGACGGCACCCGGCGTGGATGATGCCGAGCCCCATGGCCTGGCTCCCGGTGAGGTAGAGGTGATTACGCCACTTCACATCAGGTTTCATGAGCGCGAGAGGATGTACAGCCTCCTGCCGGGAGATGTAGGCCACAGCCTCATCGATCACCTCGAAATTCTTCCGGATGATCTCCTCGCCTTTGTGCCCGAACTGCTCGCGAACAAGCTCCTTGAGGGCATCCGCCCCCTGCCCGAGCAGCGCCCAGACCACAGCAGTGACAAAAATGTTCCCGAGGATGGGGCCGGCACGGAGCTTCCTGAGCACTTCCTCCACGGGAAGGTAGACGACGGTGACCGCATGCTCCTTTAAGAACTTCTGCTGCTCTTCCGTGAACTTCCACATGGGAGTCTGGTGCAAAAGGATGCCCCCGTCCTTTACGTCGTAGAAATTCTCAACGAGACCGTGGTGGTCGAAGTTCATCACGATGTCCGCCCTCGTTTCCGTGCTCTCGATCTTCTCGTTTGAGATATCGAGCTGGTAGCTGGAGTGCCCGCCCTTGATGAGGGACATGTACTCGCGGTACCCGAACACGCAGTACCCCGCGCGCTTGAGCCCTTTGCCGCAGATCTCCCCGACAGAATTCACACCCTGACCCTGTGCGCCGGTGACCTTGAGCGAGACTCTAGACATGAGGAGAGGAAGAATGACTGAGGCACAGGGTCATGCTGAGCGCCTGCACTGAGCACAGCCGAAGTGGAGTCGAAGTATGACCCTGTGCGCCGGTGACTTTGAGTGAGACGCGTGCCATTTAGAGATCTGAAAGCTGGTTGAAAAATTTCTCCCCCCACTTCTCCACCCGCTCCTCCTGACCGTACGGCTCGTTGATGACGGTGAGCGGAACGCCGAGCACGCTGCCGCCGTGGGACTGCACGTAATTCCGCAGGTGCTCGCCCGCACGGGACGTGTAGTAGTAGCGGGAATCGCCGAGAGCAATGATACCCACCTTCTTCCCGGAAAGATCCATATCCTTCGCCTCTTTGAGAAGGTACTCGTACATGTGGGGATTCATCTGCCCCTCCGTTCCTGCGATGTTCCAGGTGCCCGAAGCGAGGATGAGCACATCTCCCCTGAGGAGATCTCCCGGCTTCGCGCTCTCAGCAGTCTGTACCTCCACCGCGAGACCCGGCACCTTCTTTGAGAGAAAATCCTTCAATACACCCACCACGTACTCCGTATGCCCGCTCGTGGATGCGTAGATGATGTGCAGAGTGGAAATCACGAAGCGCATTGTACAGTCTGCCGCCATTCGATGGCAGAAAAAACCATCGTATGTGGAATATGGAATGTCGTACGTCGGGAGAAGATACAAAGGGAAAAACCCAAGAGAAACATCCCCATATACGACATACGACATTCCACATACCACTCATCGTCCCTCCACTGTCCTGATGATGGCTTTGGCCTTCCGTACGCGTTCTGCCACTCCTTTCTCCTCTCCGTGATCCGAAGGGAGATAGAAATCCTGCGGCTGCGCCCCTGCCGGGAAATAGTGCCCGGGGACGACTCCCTCCTCTTCGTCGTGGGGATACAGGTATCCCTCGCCGTACCCCTGCTCCTGCATACCTTTCACCGGCGCATTGCGCAGGTGCAGCGGCACCTCGAGCGAGCGCGCCGTCTGCACAAAATGCCGCACGTTGTCCATGGCACGCTTCACTGCATTGCTCTTGGGTGCCTGTGACAGGTAGATGCACGCGTGCGCGAGGAAGTACTCACCCTCCGGCAATCCCACGAATTCAAATGCCTGCCAGGCGCTCACGACCACCACAAGCGCACGAGGGTCTGCGTTTCCGATATCTTCACTGGCAAATATGGTCATGCGCCGGAAGAGGAACCTCGGGTCCTCCCCGCTCTCGAGCATCTTAAAAAGCCAGACAAGTGCCGCATCTGCATCACTCCCGCGCATACTCTTAATGAATGCAGAGATGGTGTTGTAGTGATCCTCTCCGCTCTTGTCGTACCGCTGGCTGCGCTTCTCAAAAATCTTCTGCGCCTGAGTGAGAGAGATGTTTTTCCCGATGGTGAGAACTGCAAGTTCCAGACAATTGAGCGCGATGCGCGCATCACCGCCAGCAATCGTCGCCAGGTGCTCCACCGCCTCCTTCGACATGCGGATGTTTCCGCCGTAGCCCCTCTCATCAGAGAGCGCCCTCTCGAGAATAGTGACGATCTGTTCCACTGTGAGCGGTGTGAGCAGGTACACATGCGAACGGGACACCAGCGCTGCATTCACCCCAAAGTAGGGGTTTTCCGTCGTCGCGCCGATGAGGATGACCACGCCGCTCTCCACGTAGGGCAGCAGTGCATCCTGCTGTGATTTATTAAAGCGGTGGATTTCATCGATGAAGAGAACCGTGCGTTGGTGAAGGGAAGTGAAGAGCTGCTCCGCATCCGTGCAGACCGCGCGCAGGTCCTTCACGCCGCTCATCACGGCATTGAGCTTCGTAAAGCGCGCCTGTGTCACTTCTGCGATCACCATGGCAAGCGTGGTCTTCCCTGTGCCGGGAGGGCCGGCAAGGATGACGGATTGCAGGGAATCTTTCTCTATCGCCAGGCGAAATGGCGTGCCCGGCCCCACAATACTCTGCTGTCCCACGAACTCATCCAGAGTGCACGGGCGCATGCGGTAGGCCAGTGGTGCATCTGCGGAAGGTTTCTGTGTCATGGGGCAGCTCATCATATCACTCTCACTGCGCGATCACCCTTGTTTTCCGGAAAACATCCCTGTAAATTCCTTCCACTATTTTTCAGCCCCGAACAATGAAATGCACCCGCCAGCTCCTCGTCTTGCTCGGTACCGGCATTCTTTTTGTCCTGCCCCTCGCAGCAATGGCCACAGAGGAAGGAACCGCCGATGCAGCGCACCTGGACGTCGCATCCACATTCCTCTGGATGGCGGTGCTCCTCATCGCCGCCAAATGCGCAAGCCTTGTGGAACGGGCAGGGCAACCGGCAGTCTTGGGCGAGTTGGTGATTGGCGTCATCCTCGGGAACCTCGCCCTCCTCGGTATCGGCCTCTTCGAACCGGTGAAAACAGACATCATCATCCGCTTCCTCTCGGAACTGGGCGTGGTGATCCTCCTCTTCCAGATCGGGCTGGAATCCAACATCAGGCGCATGTTTCAGGTCGGCATCCCTGCGCTCCTCGTTGCAGTGGTCGGTGTCGCTCTTCCGTTCGTCCTCGGCACGTACATTGTGGGACCAATCCTCCTGCCCGGGCTCTCCTCCAACACTTACCTCTTCCTCGGCGCAGCACTCACAGCCACGTCGGTAGGCATCACCGCCCGGGTCTTCCAGGACCTCGGAAAACTGCAGAGCCGAGAGGCACAGATCGTGCTCGGCGCGGCGGTGATCGACGATGTCCTCGGCCTCATCATCCTCGCAGTGGTTTCGGCGATCGCGAAGGAGGGAAGTGTGGACATTGGAGGCATAGGTCTCATCTCCGGCAAAGCCATACTCTTCCTTGTTGGCTCGATTGCTATTGGACAGTTTTTCGCGCCACTGCTCGGTAAGTCCTTCTCAAAAATTCATGCAGGTGTGGGCATGAAATTCACCCTCGCCATCTGCTTTGGGCTCGTACTCGCAGCCCTCGCACAGAAAATCGGCCTCGCTCCCATCGTCGGGGCATTTGCTGCGGGGCTCGTGCTCGACCCCGTACACTTCCGGTACTTCAAGGATCCCAAGATCGTCCGGGACATCAGAGAAGCAGTGCAGGATGCTCCCGCCGAGCTCCAGGCACGTGTATCGAAAATCATAGAACACCATGCGGACCGGCACATCGAGGAGATCATCGAACCGCTTGGGCACTTTCTCGTACCGATTTTCTTCGTTATGACAGGCATGGCCGTGAGCCTGGAGACGATGTTCGACCTCCCGGTGCTCCTCGTCGCCCTCGGAATCACCGCCGTCGCGTTCATCGGGAAGATTCTCGCCGGATTCGCCGCTGGCAGGGGAGTGAACACATGGCTCGTGGGATGGGGAATGGTCCCGCGCGGGGAAGTGGGACTCATCTTCGCTTCCATAGGAAAAGGACTCGGCGTCATCTCCGATACCGTGTACTCCGTGCTTATCATCGTCATCATCATCACCACGCTCTGCACACCGCCCATGCTCACATTCCTCCTGAAAAGGAACAGCAAAGCAATGGGATGAATGATTTTCCACTCTCACAGAACCACTTTCTTGGTGTTGATTCTTTGGCACTTTTTTAGAAGTGCCCAAAAGTTGGAGTGGTAGCGCGCCACGGGGGGTGCAGGGGAAGGCACTGCCATCCCGCGGAAGCGGGACGCCGACGAGTCGGCTCCGAATGCCTGCAGGAGCCGGCGAGGAGGCACAGGGCCGGGTAGAGGAGCGTTGGCGCGCCGGCGTTTTGGCTCCACCTTTTTCGCCGGAAAAAGGTGGAAAGAAAACAGGAAACCCACGGCTTTCTTAATCTAAATTTTTTCTGAAAACAAAATTGTGCGTGACAAACAGAAGGCAAATGTGTACAGTACGCCCAGAAATGAACCAGGCATTCATCATCCACGGCATCTTCCTCAAGCGTATGCGCGACTACACCGTCGTCGAGGAGATGCTGCATGCCTGGTAGTACACCGATTCTTCCCTCTCTCAATGCAGCACTCCCAGACGGAGTCTGCTCCTTTTCGTTGTTGATCTTTCCCACCTCCCTTCACACGAGCACAGCGGACTGCAGACAGCAGTCTCCAGTCCTCCCTGCTCACCTGCAATGTTCCCAGCCAACCAGAAACCAGAAAGGAGACTCAAGTCATGTGCACACGAAGCTCACTTGTCTTCCGAGAAGACGGAACGCGTCAGCGGAGAATCGCGATGCTCCAGGCGTGGATCGCAGAGGACCTCGCACACGGGGACGAGGCACTCGGCGGCGCGCTCACGAAGTGGCGCGATGAAATCCTCACGCGGCTGCACACGCGGCGGCCGCTCATCATCCGCATCCCCGAATTGTTTGTACGGCACCTCGGACTCTCGAATCAGAGGGTACTCATCAACGAGAGCCACGAGGTACTCGAGGTAGTCTCACGCAATGGCCGGAAAACGCGAAACGCGCAAACTGGCCGCGTGATCGTACCGGCGCAAGTATAGCACTGGGCATTGCAGAGCAGGGAAATTCCAGAAAGGGCTGCACACCTCGTGCAGCCCTTTCCCCAAACATAGATGCGTTCCTTGCTGAGAGAAGCGCTTTTCTGTACGCTGCGCCCGTTATGAAGCTCAACCAGCTTTTCGAGTACATCATTCAGTACGGCATGGAGGCAGACATCCGTGGCAAAAAGGAATTGGAGAAGAAGCTGAAGAAGCAAAAAGAGAAGCTGCAGAAGATGAGTGCCAAAGAGAAGAAACTCTTCGATGAGGAGCGGCTGTGGAATCCGTTCAGCGATTCGCGCATCATCAACGGCAAGGGGAACGAGGAGATTACGGTCCTCGCGGTTGGCATAGATATCGAGACGCCGGAACTCCTCCTCATCGACCATCTGCGCAAGCATGGAAAGAAGATTGATGCGGCTCTCCTGCACCACCCGGAGGGCCGTGCTCTTGCAGATCTGGATAAGGTGATGGACCTGCAGGTGGATGTCCTCGAGAGGGCGGGCGTACCCGTGAACCACAGCGAAGCGCAGCTCAAGCCCCGCGTCGAACGCATCTGGCGGGCCATCCATGCAGACAACCTCTTCCGGGTGGAACGGGCAGCGGAGCTGCTGGGAATCCCCGCATTCAACTGCCATACCCCGTCGGATAACCTCGTGTGGGAGTACATGGAGAAGCACATCTGCAGCAAGAAGTACGACACTCTCGCAGACATCCTGGAAGAACTCTGCAAAATCCCGGAGTACGAGTACTACGCCAAGAAAGGTAACCCTCCCATCATTGTGAATGGCTTCAAGGAGAACCGGCCGGGGAAGATCGTTGCCACCGAGTTCACCGGAGGAACCAACGGGCCCGAGGAACAGATTGAGACACAGTCCCGCGCCGGCGTGGGGACCATCCTCTCCATGCACGTCACGGAGAAATCGCTTGAGAAAGCCAAGGAACACCATGTGAACATGATCCAGTGCAGCCACATGGCCTCGGATGTCATCGGGCTCAACCTGATGCTGGATAAACTCGCCAGGCACGAGAAGAAGCTCAAAGTGATAGAACTCTCCGGCTTCATACGGGTGGAGAGAAAATAAGGGAAAAAGATGGAAAGTTCTCAGAGCGAACGATACTCTCGCCCCTTCTCCAATTTCACTCTGCCAAATATCTTCGCCCTCATTGGAACTTCCTGGGACTTCTATAAGAGCCAGCCCGTGCTGAACGCAGTGCTCCTCTGGTTCCTGGTGCTCCCCATGACAGCAGAATCCCTGCTCACTGAGTACCAGGTGAATCAGCCGTACTTCCAGAACATCACATGGGAGGGTGTTGCATCGGGACAGACCAACCCCAACCTGTTCATTGCCACGGTTCTCTTTGAGATCGTGTTCATCCTGCTCCTCGTCTGGGGAATGGCCTGCTGCACGTTGGTGGGCAAACGCCTGCTCCAAAACCGTGCAGGACGCGCACGCACATCCTTTCGGGCGGTGAGCAGACAGGCACGGCGGTTCGTGATGAGCCTCATACTCACGGACATTCTGCGGGGATGTTTTACGTTCTTCTGGGCCCTGCTGCTGATTATTCCGGGCATCATCTACCAGATTCGCACATTCTTCTACTTCATTGCCATCGTCTGCGAGGGGAAGGAGTACCGGAGCGCCCTGCAGGAAAGCAGGAACACAGTGCAAGGGTTCACGTGGACGGTTCTCTGGTACATTCTTGGCCTCTCCGCCGCCGTTTTCCTGCCACTCATCGTCATAGATACCGTGCTGACTGAAGCCATCTACCGCCTGGATGAACGGCTGCTCCCGGCGACGTACCTGGTTTCCTCCTTTCTCTTTGGCATCGGCATGCTCCTCTTCATCCTCTCCAGCATCTCCCTGTATGCGCAGCTGAAGAAAATGAAACCGCAGGAGATACAAGAATAATAGGGACGAGAATAATAGGAATATGAATAACATGAGGACACACGTTGCACTCCTTCTTTCCTGTTATTCTAATCCCTATTATTCTCGTCTCTCATCCCCAGTACTCTACTTCACCTTCGCCTCCTTCAGGATCTGTGTGAATACACCCGGCTCAAGCAGGGCAAGCTCAGAGAGCACCTTGCGGTCCAGTTGGATGTTCTTCTCTTTCATAGCCTTCACCAGCCGTGAGTAGCTCACATTCTCCGCGCGTGCGGCTGCGCTGATGCGCGTAATCCAGAGAGCACGGAAATCCCGCTTCTTCCTCTTGCGGTCTTTGTACGCATGCTGCCCTGCCTTCATCATCGCTTCATTTGCTTGGTGGAAAGTGGAAGACCGCATGCCGCGGTACCCCTTCGTCAGCTCAAGGATTTTCTTATGGCGCCGATGACGGACTGTACCACGCGAAACACGCATGTCTAGAGATAGGGAAGAACAGAGATGAGAGCTTTCCTCTCGGTATTTTCCGGCACGAGCGTGCGGTTCAGGCGCTTCTGACGCTTATTCTTCTGCAGAAGCAGATGGTTACGGCGGCTACGCTTCATGGCCAACTTCCCGGAGCCGGTCCTGCGGACCCGTTTCTTTGCGCCGCTGTGCGATTTGATCTTCGGCACTTGTGAGTGGGAGAAAGAAAGCTGGTGCAGTATAACCGCGCAAATGGCAAGTTCAAGGAGAAAAACAGGGAATTAGGGAATAGGGTGATAGCTTCATTAGGAAGGGAAAAGGCATCAGACCCAACATCCAAATCCCTAATGCAGCTAATGAAGCTAATGCAACTAAGATACTACTTCTTCTTCGCCCGCAGAATCACGATGAACTGATTCCCCTGTTTCTTAATCTCTTGCTCTACCTCTGCCACATCCTGAAGCCCCCCCACAACAGAGCGCAACTTCTCTTCCGCATAGGACTTGTTGGTGAGTTCACGCCCCCGCAGCCGGACAATGAATTTTACGAGATGGCGCTCGGCAAAGAACTCCTTCGAACGGTCCATAAGTCTCTGGAGGTCGTGGCGGTCTGTGCGAAAACCGAAGCGCAGCGTCTTCACCTCCGTCTGCTTATTGTGTGCACGCTGCTTCTTCTCCTTCTTGTTCACCTGATACATGTGCTGACCCACATCCCCTATTTTCACGACGGGAGGATCGGCCTTGGGAGAAACCTCTATGAGATCCATTTCCATTCCCCGCGCGCGCTGCAATGCGTCTTCGACAGAGAGAACCTCGGCACCACCATCGGTCACAAGGAGCACATGAGCGGCACGAATCTCTTCGTTTGTTCGCGGCCTCTTGGCTCGCAGGATGGAGTGGGAAGAAGCTTGTCGGCGTTTACGCAGAGAAAACAGTGGGGAAGAAAAATAGGGTGACAGGCAAAATCTTGATTCCCTTGGACGCATGTGTCAAGAAACCACCGTCCTATATTGGTGATTCCAGATGCGCAATCTGCGCAAAATATACTCCTCGGAAAGATCCAAGATACAAATAACAAGTTATTCCAAATAAGATTCAAAAATACAAAAATCCAAACTGCTCGTTGGAAGTTGGAATATGGTGATTGGACTTTGTTTGGTACCTTGTTATTTGCATCTTGGACACTCCGTTCACGACGGCTCTTGTGTATCCTCAGTCGTTCCCGCGGCTGTAGACATCTACTGTCACCGAGAGAACGAACCACCCTGGAGCCCCGCCCGCATGAATGCGGACGTCACTCAGCACCATGAGCGGCAGCGGCCAGAGATTGTACTGCTGTAATCTCGTCCCGACCGCTCCGCCAAGAATCCTGCGGGCGTCCCTGAGGAGAGGAGACTGAAGCGTATCTTCGATGGTCTTGGTGAATGAAGGAGAAGAGAACGAACGCAGAAGCTGTGTCTCGTAGGTCTTGGGTTCGCGGGCATAGCGCAGGAGATCGGTGGAGAAGAACTGCTCTATGGCCACCACACCGGCCGGATTTTCCTCTTCGGTTTTCTGGAGCAGCAGGAGACGCTCCTCTGCGGAAAGCGTATCTCCGATGGTGAGAAGCCCTGCGAGTTTCACGAGAGAGAGAAACGTCTGCACACCATCTTCATGCGCTGCAAACTTCATGGAGACCGACCGCACAGAGAGCCCTTCCTCCTGCGCAGGGATGGGATCACTCATGGTGATTTCGGAAATCTCTGTGAGCAGCTTCTCATTCTCAAGCTCCTCCCCGAGGATGTCGAACACCGCAAGAAGCCTGTCGAAATCTATGTCTTCCGGCAGCACGTAGACATTCACGTTCTCCTCCTGGGAACCGAAGCTGGTTGCAGCGTGGAGCTCGGCCATTTCCACCTGATCGGTGAGCACAGCGATTCTGCGCTCAAACTGCGGAATCTCCGCTACGAGCGGCAGTGATACTTCACGCACTTCCAGAACGGCGGCAGCATGTTCCGCGAGCAGGAACCCTGCAACGGAGAGCATGGCGATGCCCGCAGTGAAGAAAAGTGCGGTACGGATGGGGCGGGAACGGCGTGTCCGGCGTCTCATAGAAGTTTGATGCGAATGGTGAACGGCGAGGTCGGGCCCAAGCGCGGATCTTCCACGCGGCGGAAGCGCGGGCTCGCGATATCGGCGATGAACGGTTGTGCACGCAGTTCCTCAAGCAACTGTGCGAGCACGGTCATGCTGCGGGAACCGACGTTGCGGATATCCCCGGTGAGTTCCGCACGTTTCTCGCCCGGCGTGTACCGCATCGACTCCACATGCACCACATTGGAATCATCCGGAAGCAACTGGCGCGCCGTCTGCTCCAGGGAAGAACGCAGCACAAGCAGAGGGAACTGCGAGTGCTTCATCTCCACCAGACGGCGGTACGCGCTGTCCTCCATGGGAAGAACGAGCATGTTGCGCTCGTGCTCTTTTGCTACCAGATCCTTGAGAAGGGAATCATGGTACTCCCGCAATCCCTGCGCATCGCGCATGGAACCCGCCACCTCCACAGTCGTGACCTTCGGGAGGAGATAGAGGTGTGAGAGGACGAGGAGCACGAGAAACACGAACGAGAAGAGGAACAGCGCTGCGGCACTGCGGTGTGCAATCACCGCGGGACTCACCTGCTGCCTCTGTCTCTTGTGTGTGTGTAACATGGTAGTTTTCCTTATATTATAAAGCAAATCGCGTTATTGGACAACTCTTCTATAATAAATGGGGAATGTGGTATGTCGGAATCCCACATACGACATTCCACATACCACATACCAGAGGATATGCTCTGGAGAAAAGCTGCAAAACGGGTTAGAATAGGCTCGTATTTCCTCCTTCCCTTCCCCGTGGAAGAGCTTCTCCAGAAATTGCAGGATCTCCTCTCTGCCGTAAACACGGGCAAGGACTCTCTTTGAGTCGAAGGGCGTTCCAAACACCATCGCCGAACTGGAACGAAAGACGCAGGCTCCCGATTTCTGGAACGACCAGCAGGCAGCCAACGCTCTCTTCGCCAAGCTCAGAGCGCTCAAGGCGCAGTGGGAACCGGTGAAGGCGCTGGCGGAGAATGTGGAAATGCTCGTCGGGCTCGCTGCAGAAGCCACCGAGGGCGACCAGGGTGATATCGAGAAGGAGTACGCGCAGCTGCTGATGCTCTGGGAGGAACTGGAGTCGAAGCTGTACTTGAGCGGCGAGTTTGATACCTGCAACTGCTACCTGACGATCAGCGGCGGTGCGGGAGGAACGGAAGCGCAGGACTGGGCTTCCTTGCTGCTCCGTATGTACTTACGGTTCTGTGAGCGGCAGGAGTGGAGAACGGATATCTTAGAGAAAACAGACGGACAGGAAGCAGGTATTAAATCTGTGACAGTGCATGTGCAGGGCGCAATGGCATACGGCCTCCTCAAGTGTGAGCGCGGCACGCACCGCCTCGTGCGGCTCTCCCCGTTCAATGCCAAGAACCTGCGCCAGACCAGTTTCGCGCTCGTGGAGGTGCTGCCGGAAATCGAGGAAACGACGGAGGTGGCGATCGATCCCAAAGACCTGCGCGTGGATACCTACAGGAGCAGCGGTGCCGGCGGGCAGAAGGTGAATAAGACGGATTCCGCCGTGCGCATCACGCACATTCCGACCGGGTTAGTCGTCGCGTGCCAGAACGAGCGCAGCCAGCAGCAGAACCGCCGGCAGGCCATGAACATTCTCACTGCCAAATTGCTGGAGAGGAAGCGTGCGGAAGATGCAGAGAAGAAAGAGGAGTTGAAAGGCGCGCGGAAGAGCGCCGACTTCGGGCAGCAGATACGCAGTTACGTGTTGCACCCGTACCAGATGGTGAAAGATCTGCGGACGGACGAAGAGACGAGTGATACGGAAGGAGTGCTGGATGGCGACCTCCGGCGTTTCATCGATGCCGAGCTGAAGCGGGAAGCAAGGCAGTAGGAAATCGAGCTGGTCTGCCAGCCGAAGATCCGCCGTAGACGGCCGTAGGCTGGCGGAGAGAGAGGGATTCGAACCCTCGAAGCCCTTTTGGGACTTACGCGATTTCGAGTCGCGCGCCTTCGACCACTCGGCCATCTCTCCGCGGACACGATAGCATAGTTGACTTTCAACAACCTTTCACCCGCCGTAGTCCCGCGCATGCGGAACAAAGGGGGGCGACCACCTTGCCCCAAACCGGAGGAAGCGAAGCGACCGACTGGTTTGGGGTCGGCCATCTCTCCAAAAGCTATTGGAGCGCCCTTCATCAGACACAAAAGTCTACTTCGGTCAATTGCACATTTCCTGTCATTTTTGCCTCTGGTTTTGGGAATTTTGCTTGCATGGCTTGCAGACATCCCCTTAGAATCCGCTCTGTTTTATCTCATTACCCTTATTCATTATGAGTTACGTAGTTGCTTCCAAACTCAAGGAACTCGTGAAGAGTCTCGGAATGATGTCCTCCGGAGACCTCGGTGACGCTGCAAGCGCCATGCTCGAGGAAGCCGTGAAGAAGGCCGTCAAGCGCGCAAAGGAGAATGGCCGCAAGACCGTTCGCCCCTGCGACCTTTAGTCTTCCTCCTCAAAGAAGAACAGAACAGACGCCCGCGTGGGCGTCTTTTTTGTACTGCTTTTGCCTCCCAACAAGAAAACCGCCCGCTTCAGCATAGAGTGCCTCGGCGAGCGGTTAGGACGGTCATCCGTACTGGACGGCTCTCTCGGGTTCATTACCCGAAGTTGGGGTTTCCACCGCCACCGGGAGCGGTGTGCTTCCGAACCTCCACTCCGGCCGCCACGAGCTTCGTCTCGAGGCCGCTGGAGAAGGTGAGATTTCCGAGCGTGTCGGCCACGGTGATGTCGATGTAATCCCCGTTGGCGCGGATAGGGTGGGGATCCTGGAGGACCCCGGCGTAGTAGACGGAGTAGAACACCCCGCCAACACCCATATCCACTTCCATCAGGGAGATGACCGACGACTGCATCGTGACGTCCCCCGTGTGGTCATCGACCACGAGAACGTTGGGCAGCACGCCGCCCGGGTCCCGCAGGACCGTGTCCAGGCCATCGAAGACCAGCGGGTCGTTGCCAAAGACACCGTCGATGGCATCGAGCAGGTCGGCACCGGCTCCTCCGTCGTGGAGGTCGTTGCCGGCGTTGCCGGTGAGGTCGTCATTGCCGGCGTTCCCGTAGAGCCAGTCGTTCCCGTCGCCTCCGAAGAGGACGTCGCGGGCTTGGCCGCCCCTGAGGGTGTCGCTGCCACCGTTCCCGTACATCTCCGTCGTCCCCTGGAAGAGGGTACCATCCACGGAGTCGCCGTAGGCGCTCCCGTGGAAGACGAAGTGGGAGACACCGGTAAGCGTCCAGACCGATCCGTTCCACTGGATTTCCCAGGACGAGGGACCGGTGGCACGGATGACAGCGCCGGAGGTTTCCTGCCTCCAGTCCACGGTGAGGGTGCCGTTCTGGGTTGTCCACGGCGGGGCGACATCGGTCGGATCGAACCGGTACACGATGTCGTAGACACCGCGGCGGTTATCCAGCACCCACCGGTCCTGCCCGGGCGTGACGTAGTACACGTCCACCTGGCCACACGCGCCGTCGACGTAGTCGAAGCCGGCTCCGGCGTAGATGGTGTCGAAGCCACCCTGGCCGTAGAGCTTGTCGTTGCCGGCCATGCCCTTGAGGACATCATTGTGATTGCCACCGTAGATGATGTCATTGTTGGGCCCGCCGATGATCGTGTCATGACCGTTTTCGCCGTAGGCGAGCAGCACGCCTGTCCCGTTCTGCTGGATCCAGTCGTTGCCAGTCCCGCCGTAGACGATGAGCTTCCCCGGACCGAATCCGAAGACCCCATCGTTGCCGTTGCCAGCCTTCACAGTCACCTGCACCGGGACGGAAGCTCCGACAATGACCTGATCGTCACCACCGGCGGTGGTAATGACGACCTTGTTCACGACCTGCCACGGCTGGGTTTGCCAGACCCCGGAATCGACGCTGAAGCGGTACACCCCGTCGGGTTTTTCCACTCCAACGTGATTGGCAGCGTTGTCGTTCACAGCGAGAGTGGCTACGCCATTCCTCACTGAGAGACCAACGCCGACGGAGAGGAGCGTTCGCTCCTCTAGGGGTTCCACCCTCAGTTGCGTTTGGGCCCACCTGGTGGGCCTGGGCGACTTCTTCCTGCGCCGCCCGCGAATCGGCAACAGCCAATTCAAGCTCATGATCATGCTCCTAAACTAGATTCCTTGTTTCCCATCAAACAATACTTCCGCCCTGATCTCCCAGAAAACCTCCTTTCCAAATAATTGAGAGAGCCGTTGTTTCGAATGACCAAGTGAGTACGCTCACCTGCTCCAAAAACTGCAAAACATCATCCGAAACAGTGAGCGGACTGCTAAGAGTACGCAAAGAACAGTAAATTTGCAATAGTTTTCTTATTGTTGTATAAGATACTTTCTGAGCCTGTCCCGGGCGTCATCCGCCTCCCCCGCACGCAAAGAGGAATGCAGGCGGACGCGGCTCATGATTTTCCTCAATATGCCCCTGTCCCGGGCACCGGATGAAATGCTCCTCCATTCTCCGAAAATCCTCCCGCGTGCAGCGGACCTTGGCCAAGAGGGCACCGGAATCCAATCCATCGAAGAAGATGGTGTCGCGCGCGAGCGCGCGCAGGGCGGCGATAAAATCGAAGAGCGCATCGGTGCGCTGGCGCGGCTCCTGCCCGTGATCACACTCCAGTACACCCTCCTGCCAGTTCTCCGCAAGGTTCGCCCCGAGTGACGGACCCGCGTACACGATTCCCCAGGTGTCTGGCATGCGCTGCTCCATGGAAGTGCGCTATTCAACCTTCCTTTCTCCGCATCTGCAAGCGTTTTTCTGGACAAATCCTGCTGCCGGTTTACTATCAACCTCCTATGAATCCCGACCGAGATTTCGATACATATGTCCGCACGGAAACTTCCGGTCTCGCTCCCGCGCTCACCGGTACCAATCCTGCAGTGCAGCATGCCTGCGACGATGCGCTCCCGGGAGACAGACCCGTGACCATTGCAGATATGCAGACAGAAACACTTCGCGCACGGCTGCCGCAAAATAAGACGGGAGAAGCAGCGCTCCGGGCACTTGTTGACTTGAGGAAGCGCTATTTCATGCAACTCTCCCCATCGAAGACATTTATTTCTGCTGAAGAAATTCGGCGCATCCCTGCGTAGGCACAACATACACCAGACAAAAACTTCGCCCTTCCCGCAAAGCAATTCTCAGGAAGAGTGCGTACAATGAGCCCGACCTTTTCCCCTTTTGACTATGTTCAGACGAATGCTGACACCGCTCTGCATGTTCCTGCTCCTGCTCGCAGCAACTGCACTGCACACCCCTGTAGCAACCGCACAGGAAGCAGACACCACAACGACAACGGACGATGATGAAACACAGACAGAAGAAAATACTGATACAGAGGAGGATGCAGACAATGATGAGGAGGAGGGCACGGTTACCGATTCCATCGGCCCGCTGAACACGGGGCAACTGATCAAAGAACGATGCGCAGGGCTGACAGGCCTGAAAAGGAGCGAGTGCGTCCGTTCCACCCCGCTGCTCCGCCCACAGATACGCAGCGGCATGCAGTACGGCAACCGCAACATCACCTCAGAGGGAGCCGTGAAGCAACAGTGCAAAACACTCGATAAAGAATCCCCGGATTACCGTGAGTGCGTGCGACGGGCACGCACGGGTGTGCGCGTGCGCTCAAACACTCTCTCCAGTGGAGAAGGAGCTGCCAGTGTGACCAGCGTGCAACAGGGACGTGAACGTCCTGCACGCCGCATCGAATCGCGGGATTTCTTCCGGTTCAAGAATAATACGATCCAGCGCGTACGCAGCCGCAACCTCAAGAAGTAAGCATTCCTCCGGTAAAAAATAAGGGCGCCGAGCGGCGCCCTTTTTTGTAGGGGACACCTCAGGAACCTCCGAAAAACACGAAAGTATGTCATGGTTCGAGGCTCGCGGTGTGTCATGGTGAGGTGCTTTTTGCAGCAGCAAAAAAGCCTCGAACCATGCACGCCGCTCGCACCTCACCATGACAATTTGGCTGTTTTTCAGAGGTTCCCTACAATCATTACATATGAACTTCCCCGTAGAACTCCACGAGCACATCGAACTCCTCGCGGCACAGTTGCAGATACAACCCTCAGACATTGCTGAGAAGCACGCACGCGGGCACGGGCACGGCGGGCAGAATCTCAACAAAGCCACGAATTGTGTGGAGCTCACGCATACCCCCACCGGCATCACCGTCCGCTACCAGCACCACCGCGGGCTGCAGCAGAACCGCAAGGAAGCGTACGAGCTCCTCATTCTCAAAATAGATGACCATCTTCGCGGCGTGGAGTCGGAACTCGGGAAGAAGCGCCACAAAGTAGAGAGGCAGAAGCAGCGGCGGAGCAGGCGCGCGAAGGAGAAGATGCTTGAGGAGAAGAGACTGAGGGGGGAGATCAAGGAAACGAGGAAGGATATCGTTTGAGAAGTCAGAAGACAGAAATCAGTAAAAAACACTGCCTTCTGTTTTCTGACTTCTGCCTTCTGTTTTCTGCCCACTCTTTTCTGCTATGCCCAGAAACACCCCCTCCTTCCCTTTACTTTTTTGTAAATCCTTTTAGAGTTTTCCCCCTGCCCTGAACGGAAGTAAGGGCACGGATCCCGCTTCCCAGCGGGATACTGGTCATTGAAAGAATCGGTAGTTTTTTTGGAGAAGTTTCCGGAAGTTGCCCGGACGGCGCATGCCATCTGGAAGGCGTACGACGTGTGTTTTCTGTTTTGGCCCCGCACTCCCGCAGGGGCCTCAACCTAGAATGAGAGGAACGAACGATGCAGAACATGGGAATTGAGATGCTGGAAAGGGCCCGCTTCGACGCGGCCTCCCTCGGCGCGATCGTCGTGCGAAACGATCCCGGCAACGCTCCCTGGGGTGAAGCCCGGAACGTCGCGCTGCATGTGAGCGGCGCGGAATTCAACCCGATCGCGAACCTCTCGAGGTGCTTCGGGCTGGATACCGCATTCGTCACGGCGATGGTTCCAAACCACCCGCTGGGCGTGCGGGCACAGCAGGGCATCCGCGAGATGGGTGTGAAGGCGTTCTACAGGATGTTCGAGCACAACGGCATGGACGGCCCGAACATCGCGCAGACGTTCTCGGACCGCGGCTGGCCGGGACGGCCGCCGAAAGTTGGCTACAACCGCGCGAACGAAGCCGCCCAGCTCCTCGTGCCGGAAGACTTCGACTGGGACAGAGTCTTCGAGGGCGGCATGCGGCTGTTCCACTGCGGCGGCCTGTTCACCGCCCTGTGCCAGAAGACGACGGACCTGGCCATCCATGCGTTCCAGCAAGCCAAGCAGCACGGCGCCATGCTCTCCTACGACCTCAACTGGCGCCCGGCCCTGTGGGGACGGCGCGGCGGGGAGGCGGCGGCGCAGGCAGCCAACCACGAAATCGCGAAGATGCTCGACGTGCTGGTCGGCAATGAGGAAGATCTGCAGAGAGCCCTGGGGATTGAAGGGCCCGACGTGGAGAAAGCCGGCAAGCTGGACACGCAGGTCTTCCGGGCCATGATTGAAGCGGCGCGGAAGAAGTACCCGAACCTCAGGGTGATTGCGACCACGCTGCGCGAGACGGTGACGCCGTTCAAGCACCGCTGGTCGGCCATCGCCTGGGCCGAAGGGAAGTTCGTGGAGGCTCCGGTCGCCGAACTCGATGTCTTCGACCGCATCGGCGGAGGAGACGGCTTTGCCGCTGGTTTCTTCTACTCGCTCCTCACGGGCAAAAGCCTGGAGGACGCGGTGCTGCGCGGTTGGGCGCACGGCGCGCTCATCACCTCGTTCGCCGGCGATACGACGATGGCGACCATGGAGATGGTCGAGGAGTACATGGCCGGCCCGGGCTCCCGCGTGAAGCGATAGCCCGCGACCAACGTGACTGAAACCCTACCGATTCACCTCTTCCCCCCGTGCAACGATGTACGGGAACCCAAAGGGCGTGCACCCACGGTGTGCGCCTTTTGCCTTGGGAACATCACTGGAAAACGAGGAAGAATATTATTTGAGAAGTCAGAAGACAGAAATCAGTAAAAACACTGCCTTCTGTTTTCTGACTTCTGCCTTCTGTTTTCTGCCTACTGAATTTTTTTTCCCGCCTGCATCCTCTTGGAGAGTGTCCGCAGGTAACTCGTGGCGACTTTGATGGTCTTGTACTCCCCGGTATTCGGATCGTACACGCGCTTCTTCTGGATGTTTGCCTTAAACTTGCGGTTGGTTGCACGCAGCGAATGGCTCCGTTTATGACCGACCTGGGTACCCTTGCCTGTCTTGCAGCATTTGCGCGCCATGTGTAGAGCCGCAGGAGATTACTGTGGAGAGAATAGAAGGTCAAATTGTTTGAGGAATATTTTGCTCCCGGACACAGTGGGAACAAGAAACTGGAATGTTGTATGTGGTATGTCGTATGTGGTATGTGGGGGATGTTCCCCTTTGGTATTTTGCTATTTTCTCTCCCCGATATACGACATTCCACATACGACATACGATATACAGACCACAAATTCAAAATCCAAAGGAACGAATATGGTAGAGTACGCTCCCATGCTCCAGTTCCTCACACCCACCTTCATCATCAGCGTGCTCATCGCCCTCTCCGTGCATGAGTGGGCGCACGGGTTTATCGCACACAAACTTGGGGACCCGACGGCGAAGGTGGAGGGAAGACTCACTCTAAATCCCCTCGCCCACCTGGACCCCATAGGCACGGCGATGTTCCTGATCGTGGGATTCGGCTGGGGCAAACCCGTGCCGGTGGACCCGCGCTACTTCAAGCACTACAAGCGCGATACCTCGCTCGTGGCGCTCGCGGGACCGGCGAGCAACCTCCTGCTGGCACTCCTCGCATTCATTGTCCTCATCCTCTTCTCGGGAGTGGCTGTCGGCTCCCAGGGGGAAATCATGCTGCCGCCGGGAGGGTTTTCCGCCTCAAAGGAACTCCTGATCTCCCTCGCTACAGACCTCGTTCAGATCAACCTGGTGCTCATGGCGTTCAACCTGCTCCCCATCGCCCCGCTGGACGGCTCCAAAGTCATCCGCCCGTTCATACCCCTCAAGTACGAGGACCACTACCACGATTTCATGGTGCAGGGGCCCAAAATCCTGCTCATTCTCATCCTGCTCGGGCTTTTCCTGAACCTGCCCATCCTCTCCTGGTGGATACAGCTCGTCATCACCCCCTTCCTGCTGCTGTTTTCGATGATCGCGGGGGTGCTGTAGGGCGGACCACCTCCACCCCCTCAGTCCCCCTCCTCCAATGGAGGAGGGGGAGGCGTTCACGCGTAAGCGTGAACGCAGGGAGTGGAGGTTTTCCATGACTCCCGCCAAAAAACCAGCCAAATTGTCATAGTGAGCTATGTCATCCCGAGCATTAAAAGCACGTCATCCCGAGCGGAGCCGAGGGACGACAATTTACGCATGTCATGGTTCGACTACGCTCACCATGACGTGCTACACTCAGGGTATGAGCAAACTCTCGCTTTTTTCCGAGCTCTGGCGCTTCCTCCGCGTCCGCAAGAAGTGGTGGCTGCTGCCGCTCGTCCTCTTCATCACCGTGCTCGGCCTCGTGCTGATCTTCGCGCAGGGCTCAGCCTTCGCGCCTTTTATTTACACCGTCTTCTAACCCCTCCTTGTATGAGCAAACTCTCGCTCTTCAAAGAACTCTGGCAGTTCCTCCGCGTGCGCAAGAAGTGGTGGCTGCTGCCCATCATCATCATAATTGTCCTCCTCGGGGCTCTCATGATCTTCGCGCAGAGCTCATCGCTGGCGCCCTTCATCTACTCGATCGTGTAAATGCCCGAGACCTCGACAATCGTCATCGCCGTCATCGTCTACCTCTTCCTCTTTGAGCTTGCCTTAAGCCTCAAGTGGGTGCCGCTCACGGTGGAGAAGCTCCCCCTGCCGCTCAAATTGCAGCACAAGGCGTGGGAGAAATTTTCGCACGTGCTCGGCATCATCATGAGCAAAATCATCTTAAGCGTCCTGTGGATTGTCGGCTTCGGCCCGTACGCCATCTTCTGGAGACTCGGGCACCTGCGGGAGAAAAAGAAGGACACCTACTGGGTGGAGATCTCCCATGAGAATGCCAGCATGAAATATTCCTTCTGATGCCGTACCCCTTCGCGATAAAACCCTTACCAATGCTCTCATCATCAACAGCTTCGGGAATGCATCGATCTCGCTACCTGCCTGTCGGCTCCCTTGGAAGGAGCTTGGGCGTGGGGAGGGAAATGAGCAGAAATTGGGGAGTGGCGCGCCACGGGGGGTGTGAGGGGAAGGCCCTGCTGCAAAGCAGCATGCCAACGAATCGGCTCCGAATCCCTGCAGGAACCGATGAGGAGGCACAGGGCCGGGTGGAGGAGCTTTGGCGCGCCGGCGTTTTGGCTCCACCTTTGTCGCCGGACAAAGGTGGAATAGAAGAAGTACACCACGCTGGAACAGTAGAACACTGGAACACTCGCAACCTGGCATCATGAGCAAACCAATCTACATCCTCGGCATCTCCTGCTTCTACCACGACAGTGCCGCCGTGCTGCTCAAAGACGGAGAGATCGTCTTCGCCGCGCAGGAAGAGCGCTTCACGCGGAAGAAGCACGACGAGGGGATCCCGACGAATGCCATAGAGCAGGCGCTCAGGTTCGAGGGAATCACGATGAAGGACATAGACGCCGTGGGCTTCTACGAGAAACCGCTCCTCAAGTTCTTCGACCGTATTCTGCAGTCATATTTCCGCGTGTGGCCGCGCGGGTTCATCTCGTACCTCCATGCCATGCAGGAGTGGATGGGCAAGAAGCTCTGGACCGCACACCTGCTCAGGAAGGAACTGAAGTTCGAAGGCCCCCTCTACTACAGCACCCACCACGAATCGCACGCCGCCTCCGCTTTCTACGCCTCGGGCTTTCCGGATGCGACCATCGTGACCGTGGACGGCGTGGGCGAGTGGGCAACCGCCACCATCGGCGCCGGCAAAGGAACGGAAGTGACGCTCTCGCACGAAGTGCGCTACCCGCACTCGCTCGGCCTCCTCTACTCCGCCGTCACCTACTACCTCGGCTTCAGAGTGAACAGCGCGGAGTACAAAGTGATGGGCCTGGCCCCCTACGGGCAGCCCAAGTACGTGGAGCAGATGAAGAAGCTCATCGACATCAAAGAAGATGGCAGCTTCGCGCTCAAGATGCAGTACTTCACCTACGATCGCACTCTGAGGATGACGGGCAAAGCGTTCGAGAAGCTCCTCGGAGAGCCCCGCCGCAAGCCCGAAACCGAGCTCACGCAGTTCCACAAGGATGTCGCCCGCTCCGTGCAGGAAATCACCGAAGAAATCATGATGAAGGTCTGCCGGCACGCCAAGAAGCTGCACCCCTCCAGGTACCTCTGCCTCGCGGGAGGCGTGGCCCTGAACTGTGTTGCCAACGGCAGGATCCTGCGCTCGAACATATTCGAGGACATCTTCATCCAGCCCGCTTCCGGCGACGCCGGCGGCGCGCTCGGGGTCGCCTACCTCATCTGGTTCAGGGAGTTTCAAGGCAAGCGCACGAGCCGCATGGAGCATGCGTACTACGGACCGGAGTACGGAGAGAAAGAAATTGAAGCGGCGCTCAGAGAAAGCAACCTCCCCTCCGAGAAGCTCCCCGATGACAGATTGATCGAGACCGTCGCCAAGCTCATGGAAGGCGAGAATGTGATCGGGTGGTTCCAGGGCCGCATGGAGTACGGCCCGCGCGCGCTCGGCAACCGCTCCATCATTGCGGATGCCCGCAACAAAGAGAACTGGAAGAAAGTGAACCTGAAAATCAAATTCCGCGAGTCCTTCCGCCCCTTCGCGCCCACGGTGCTCGCAGAGCGCACGGCGGATTACTTCGCCCTGGACCGCGAGAGCCCGTACATGCTCCTTGTCGCAGATGTGCACCCGGGAAAGCGCAGGGAAATCCCCGCAGTCACGCATGTGGATGGCTCCGCCCGCATCCAGACGATTTCCGCGACCCAGAACCCCAGGTACCACAGGCTGATTGCAGAGTTTGAGAAGAATACAGGCTGCGGTGTCATCATCAATACCTCCTTCAATGTCCGGGGGGAGCCGATAGTGGAGAGCCCCAAGGACGCCATCAACTGCTTCCTCCACACGCAGATGGACTTTCTTGTGCTTGGGAATTGCGTCGTGAGGAAAGATGCGCTGACCGGCGATCAGCAGAAAGATAACAAGGAGTACCTGAAGAAGTTTGAGTTGGATTGAGATAGGTAAAAAATCATTGAAAACAATCCTAGGCGGCCAAATTGCTTCGACAAGACAGGGAAAAAGAACATACTACCCACATGCGCATCTTCTTTTGGAGAAAGAATGATGTTGATCGTAGTCCTTTCAGCAAAAAAGGGCCCGAAGCTGAAGATTGGGCGATAAAAAGCTTCACTCAGAAGAATTACCCATTCTGGGAATGGGAACATTTCAGAAAATATAGAAAACTCGTACACAAGTGTGCTGCTAGATCTGAGTTTGGCTATTATTTTTTGTGTGGGGCAATTACTGGTATAGCTCTTACTTTATTGTTCCAATCCAGAATATGAGCCGAGAAAACCATCAAGCTATAGAAGAAAGGCAATGGAAGAAAGGCAGTTTCACAGTGGGCTTCCATTTCAGTAACGGAATTGCCCACTTTGAAGGTTTTATCACGGAAACTGTGGTCAGTACGAAACTCGGACTGAAATATAGAGTTTTGGTTAAACACCCAACTAAAGGCGGCTTCTGGACAATGAAAGGAATGGAATCACCAATGGAGCAGAGGGAAATCCGAAAAGTTTTGGATGAAAAACACAAAGGATTTTTAGAAGGCAAAGAATTTGCCTTTGAGGTGTTCGATAACACAGGAACAACAAAATTGTTTGCAACAAGGTTTAACGCTACAGAAAAAATACCCGCTGAGGGCTACGAATCAGAGCACCTTGTTGCTACCTCATTCTGCTGGAGTTTCGACCTTCGGGAGGAACTGCAACCACTAGCAAGAAAAGCTTTTGAAGAGTATCTCGCATCAAAACATTGAAAACACACACTGATAATCCAGTATACTCTTAAGGTTGTCCCTGAATAAGATGTTCCCAAATACGAAATATATCTGTGTCTTCAGGACACTGCTCGCGCATTTCCTCCTCAGTCATTTCAGGACGAGAATGAATATTTTTGCACTCGGAAAAATGGCTAAAGAGTGACTCTTCTGAGAGAACATCAAAAATCACATATGACGTACCTGCAAAATCCCTAATCCCCATCATAGAGAAGCATCTATCAAAACGTGGACTGTATGCGTATTCATAACTCGACTGCGTGTACCTGATCTCGTTAATTGCCACTTCTTCCCCGAAGACATCGGCAGCATGTTCCTTGCATGCATTTTTCTTTTCAATCATTTCTTCCATAGTTAGATCCAGATTTTTTTCCTCATACCCAAGACTTAGAACTTTTTCCTCATGCCATGAGATATTTTCCTCCTCGATTTCCGTTTGCTGAGTCGCTGAACTGCAACTAGCAAAGAGTGGCAAAAGAAATGCAACTATCAATCTCTTCATAGAAAAAGGGGCACACTGTTGCCTTCACTATACACCTTTCATCCGGAGAAGGATGAAAAAGGCGGGCGCGGCTGTGTCATGGTGAGCGTAGTCAAACCACGAACCATGAAGAAGTTTGAGCTAGATTGAGATAGGCTTGAAGCTGACAATCTTCAATTTCAAGGCGTTTTGGTTACAAAATCTGGTAATATCAACCACCTATGAACTGTGACTACACCTTCTATATTTGGCTCGTAATAACAGCAGTGTTTTTCTTCATGAGTTTCTGGGAATGGAAAAAATCCAGGAAACCCCTACAAAGCCTTGAACAACTCAAAACAAACAAGAATATGCGAGTTGTGCTCATGGGTGTTGATTTCGGGCAACTCATCGAAACCCTAAAAATCGAGTTAAACAGTGCTAATCGAGAATCACACTTAATCGCATTCGCTTCTTATTTTCTGGCTGGTCTTACAGCACTCGCTAGCATGGCACTTTCTTTGGGCTGTTAACCTCATCCTCAGAGCTTCCTGTATCAATAATCGAAATATTCTTTATGGAATTAACAACATCAAGGGAATTTTGTAAAAGTCTACAAATGCACAAAAAGACCTAGAAGCTGATTAGGATCCAAACTTTTCAACACTCCTCATGCCTAGGAAGGCTCGGATCGAAGTAGAACTTTCAGCTACTAGTGCTAAGAATAGTGCGAGATGAAACATATATTTCCCCCCGTGTCTGTGAAAGCTCTATTTTTTTGTATAAAAGATCCGGTAAAGAAATCAGCTCCTCGAGCACACAGACTAAATCTGCACCGTCTATCAAAAAAATATTAGGGGCATTATTCTGGCAAATCATGTGAACAGCCTCTTTTGAGAATCCATTCACTGATATAAAAGCTCCACGCGGATATAGATTCTTCGTGCTAACTTTGTGAGCAAAGTGATACAAGGCATTCGTGGTAGAAGGCTCATCCTTCCATCGCGCCTCACAGATATAACTGTTGTCTCCCTGTAACTTGAACGAACCATCTATCTGCTCACCTATGAGCTTATAGGGCTTCTCCATCCGAATGTCGAAAAAACCGAAGAGCTCCTGGAGGAATTTCTCGAAAGCGAATCCTCTCTCTTGTGCTTCGTTATTCATCTTCGCAAGAAGCGAAAACGATTCGCAAAGATCTGTGAGAGTCTGCTGTTTCAATCTTTTTGCTTCGATCTCAGCCTTTCGTCTGTGAAGTTCCTGAACCCTTTCGTCCTCCTTCGTTTTTTCTCCAATCATCTTTTTAAGTCTCTCGATATCCTTTTTTGCCTCTTCAGCATTGAGTGCCTCTTTTTTGAACCAGTACGATCCAAAATCCGACCATTGTAGTACATTCTGAATGATCGTGTGGAGCTGCATTTTCCCGCTATTTCCGCGTTCATCTATATTGCCATAGAGAATATCAACGATCTGAGACTTGATAAGAGATGAATCTATTCCACGTAAATCAGCATTAGTACACCCACAATCGTCCCGGAGAAAGCAAATCAGATCATCCTTCTTGTAGAAAATCCCCAATAAACAATCCTTCAAACAACGTTTTACATCCGCCGAGTATCTGATTAGAGCTACTTTGACCATGTTGCGTGAACGCCGCTAAATAAGGGACACACTGTTACCTTCACTATACACCTTTGAGAAAAGGATGAAGAAGGCGGGCGGGCTGCGCCTAAGCAGCCCGCCACTGTTTCTCTGCACAAACAGAAGAAATCCCCTGTATACTCTCTCTCAACCACATGGATTTCTCCTCTATCCTCCCCTTTCTCGCGTGCCACGGCGCTCACGAGCGCAACGCTCCTCCTCTTCTCTGAGCCACAGTGCCTTTACCAAATTTCATCACCGACTACGTGGCATGTCCGGAGACCGGCAGTCCTCTTACGCAGGAAAGGGACGATCTCGTGAACGAGTACGGCATCCGGTACCGGGTCATCGATGGTATTCCCCGCCTGCTCATCCCGACGAAGAGCGCGGAGGAGGAGAAGGTGCGCGGGATGATGCAGAAGTTCTATGAGGGAGTGACCTTCCCCGGGTACGACGGGATAGATAGCCCGAGTGTGCTCATGGATAAGGCGACGAAGAGCGGATTCGGGCGGTGGCTGGATGAAGCGATCCCGCCGCTGGCCTCCGTGCTGGAAGTGGGCTGCGGCACGGGGCAGATGACGAACTTTTTGGGGCTCGTGAGCACCCGGAAGGTGATGGGCATAGACCAGAGCATCTCCTCGCTGCTTCTCGGCCAGCAGTTCAGGGAGCGGTTTGATCTCAAAAACGTGTCTTTTGTGCAGGGCAACATCTTCACGCTGCCTGCGAAGAATAGTTCCGTGGACGTGCTCATCTGCTCGGGCGTGCTGCACCATACGCCGGACCCGGAGGGAGGGTTTAAAGAACTCCTGAAGAAGGTGAAGAAGGACGGGTACATCGTCATCGGGCTCTATAACAGGTACGCGCGCATTCCTCTGGGAGCCCGCAAGTGCCTCTTCCGCTGCACCGGGGGCACCCTCCGGTGGCTGGATGCGCACATGCGCAGGAGGGATGTGGATAAGAGCAAGAAGGAGATCTGGTTCACGGACCAGTACAGGAACCCCCACGAGAGCTGGCACAGCGTGGATGAGGTGCTCCAGTGGTTTACGGAGTGCAATGTGCAATTCATCAGCGGGGTGCCGGAGATCGGCGGGAGGGTGAAAGACGAGACGCCGCAGAAACAGAAGCTCTTTGAACGGCACCCGGCGGGAACGCCGTTCCAGCATGTGATGAAGCAGCTGGGATGGATGTTTACCATTGGAAGAGAAGGAGGACTCTTCGTGTTGGTGGGGAGGAAGAAGTAAAACCAAGCACGTCACCCCGAGCGGAGCCGAGGGGCGATGTGTGTTGTCATGGTTCGGCTCCGCTCACCATGACGTAAGACTCACCATGACACGCCTATTTGTTTTCCGCTACGATACGCGGCGTGAAGTTGAAAAATGTTGCCATGAATCTCGGCCTCCTCGCCATCACCACTGTCCTCTTCTTCGGAGGCATAGAGGTCGCGCTGCGGATGACGGGGCTGCAGAGGACGAAGCCGAATCCCCCGCAGATTTACCGCGTGAGCGAGGACCCGCGCATCAGTTACGAGCTGATCCCGGATATCAGCCGCAAGGCGTACCGGGAGAAGGTGACGACGAACAGCCAGGGCTTCCGCTCGCCGGAACTGGACCTCGCCAAGGAGACGGTGGTGATGCTCGGGGACTCCATCGCCTTCGGGTACGGAATCAAAGATGAAGAAACGCTGGCGGCGCAGCTGCAGGAGAGGATCCCGGAGTATAACTTCCTGAATACCGCCGCTCCCGGGTACCATCTCGGGATGCAGACAGCGCTCTACCAGACAAAGCTCCGGGACTTGGACCCCGCCATGGTAATGCTCGTGTTCCACTACAACGATTTTGACGTGCAGACGGGGTGGCTGGATGAAACAGGGATCATCCGCGCGCCCGACTGGGTGCCCACGGACCCGGAGTGCAGCCCGGTGACGGAGGGGATGCTCAAGTATATGCCCGGGAAGTGCTGGTTAGATTTGCACAGCGCGTTTTATAAAGCGGTGAAGAAGGTGGTGAACATGCGCGTTGCGCAGGAGGCGCTGGAAGAGACGCGCGAGATGGAAGTGCTGGCACCGCGGGAGGAGGTCACGGACATGCAGATGCAGCTCTACTTCGTGCAGCTCAAGCGGATCTCCGCCATGCTCCCGGAGGGGATGCCCCGCGTCTTTGTGCTCTGGCCGGACCGGTTCCTGCACAGCACCACGAAGCCGAAGCTGATCGCGGAAGCGGAGAAGAACGGCTTTCTGGTCATAGACCTGTATGAGACGTTCGGAAACAACGTAGAGGTGCTGGGGTGGGACACGGTGCACCCGAGTGCGAAGGCGGTAGAGGAGGCGGCGGAGGTGATTGCAGGAAAAGTAGGACCATTGCTGAGCGATTAGCGGCTAGCCGCTACGCGCTAACCGCTATCTATTCGTTAATCCATCCTCATCCACAATCTTCATCCCGAGAAGGTGCTTCACCCGCACCCCCTGCAGCCTCACCACGGTCCAGAGGTACTTCACCCCGCGGGAGAAGAGGATCCTGAACGTCGGAGCGGTCTTGGACTCCCCTATTCGACGAGGCACACACCCATAGGGAATCTCTGCCATGGAATGTTTCTGCATCCTGGCACGACAGATCAGATCCATGAAATACTCGCCGTAGTCGCCCCGGAGGCGAATGTGCCGAAAGACATTCTTGCGAATAGCAATGAAGCCGCTGGTGTAATCGTGGAATGTCGGCGACAGCGCAATTCGAAGGAAAGTATTGAGCGCTGAGCTGAGCATGATGGCGGAAGACGATTCCCCAGGATCATGTCCCTTCTGCGCCCCCCCGGGCACGAAGCGCGAGCCGACGGCAATGTCGTAGCCTTCTTTGATTTTGGAGAGCAGCACGGGGATCTTCTCCGGCGGCATGGAGAAATCGCAGTCCAGCCAGACCACGGTGTCGCCTTCCGCAAGTTCTATGCCGCGCCAGATGCTCTTGGTGAGGCCGCGGTCGTGCATACGGGTCTCGAGCCGGACACGGGGGATGCGGCCGGAATCGATGAGCCCCTGCACAAGCTGCGAAGTGCCATCCGGCGAGTTGTCATCTACGACGATGATCTCGTGCAACAGGGAAACATGGGAAATATTTCTGTGGATGGTCTCGATGAGACTGATTATGTTCCCCGCCTCGTTGTACGTTGGGAGTATGACAGAAACCAGCCCGATGTTATGCGGAGAGTACTTCGTGGACGGCATTGCACACATACTCCATCTGCTCCCCAGTGAGCGCAAGGCCGGAAGGCAAGTAAAATCCGGTAGCGGCGATAGAGGCACTCACGGGGCATTCCTTCCGCCTGTACTGCTTTGCAATGGGCTGGGAGGAGAGCGGAATGAAGAAGGTGCGCGTATCGACTCCTTTTTCCTTCAGCCGCCCGCAGAGCTCGTCGCGTGTGAGGCCGAGCGTGTCGCTCACGCGCAGGCTGTACATCCAATACACGTTCTCCGCATAGTCTTTGGTAACGGGGAGGATGAGCCCCTCGATGTCCGAAAGCCGTTTGGTGTACCCCTCCCCCAGCCACTTCTTGTGCGCAAGGAACTCCTCAATGTTCTGGAGCTGGCCGAGGCCGAGTGCCGCCTGGAAGTTCGTGAGACGGTAGTTGAACCCGACTTTCTCATGCCAAAAGCGCTTGCCGGGAGAGTGCGCCAGATTCACAAGCAGGCGCATCTCCTGCGCGAGACGGTCGTCGTTGGTGAGCACCATGCCCCCCTCCCCGGTAGTCACGATCTTGTTGCTGTAAAAGCTGAAAGCGGAGACGGTGCCCATGGAACCGCACTTCCTCCTCTTATACGTCGCGCCGTGCACTTCCGCCGCATCTTCCACCACGAAAAGATAGTGCTTCTCCGCGATCTCCAGAATGGGATCCATGTCGCAGCTGTGCCCGTAGATGTGCACCGGCATGATGGCCTTCGTCTTCTCCGTAATGCTCGCTTCGAGAAGATCGGGGTTCAGCGTGAATGTCTCGGGATCGACATCGACGAACACCGGCGTCGCACCCGTGTAGAGCACCGCATTCAGGCAGGAAACGATGGTGAAATCGGGGACGATGACCTCATCTCCCTCACCGATGCCGATCCCCGCGAGCGCAAGATGGAGCGCAGTGGTCCCGTTGGTGGTGGAAACGGCATGCTTCATGCCGATGTAGCTGGCAAACTCGCGCTCAAAGCGCTCGAGGTACTCCCCCGCAGAGGAAATCCACCCCGTATTCAGGGCATCCATCACGTACCGCTTGGCGGCATCGGTGACGACCGGTTCGTTCACAGGGACGTTCATGAGTGAGAGAGTAGCTTGTAGGAATTGCTTCGGATTTTGTCCTTTGTACCCTTGGGTTTCCTACCAGCTACAAGCTACCAGCTACAAGCTACAAGCTACAAGCTATTTACTCTGTTCCCGGAACACCTTGGGATCCCCGCTGAACGGCCCCTGCTTCACTTCTATCATCCGTACGGGCTCCAAAGCCTCCAGCGCATGGCCGCCGCGCAGGAAGAGGAAAAAGTCCCCGCCGGAGAGATCCTGCTTGGCAAGCTCCCCCCATGCTTCATCGAACACGGTGACGCGTACTTTCCCTTTCTCCACGTAGATGAATTCCGAGACGGTCCGGAGTTCCGTGGAACGCTCTGCGTGCTGGTGCGGTTTCACCTTGTACCCTTTGGGACGCTCCATGAGACCGACCTGGAACGCATCCTCGTGCTCCGTGAGAAACCGGATGCCTTCCGTCGTGAGACTCTTGGAAAAGAAAAGCGCGTACGTCCGGCCGTCCTTCGTGACCTTCATGATATCCGGCATGCCTACACAGTAACAGAATCCAGGATGCGCCGCATGCGGTTCTCCCAGCTGTACCACCGTGCAAGATCAGCCCGGCGCGTCCTGCGGTCTGCGTCTGCCCCCTCCTTGAGAGCCTCAGTGATGGCATCCGCCATGGATTGCGCGTCACCGGGTTGGCAGAACGTCACGGATCGCTCATCCACCGCATCGCGGATGGGCGGGATGTCCGCGCAGACGATGGGCTTGCCGGTGGCGAGGTACTCAAAGAGCTTGAGAGGGGAAGTGTCGCGCTGGAAGTACGGATTGTGGGATGCCGGCGCGGGGTACACAAGGACGGAGCAGGCGGAGAGTGCTGCGGGAACATCCGCGGCAGGAACACGGCTCATGAAGCGGAGTTCGGCTCCCGTGAGATCGAAGGAGCGGGCAAGTTTCCTGTACCGCTCTATCCACCTCTCCGGCCCGCCGACGATCCACCCGAATACTATTTCCCCCCTCTCTTTAAGAAGAGAGAACGCCTCGATGAGTTCGGGAATCCCCTTCTCTATGGTGTTGCGCGTAACGAGGGAGCCCACATACCCGACCACGGAAAATTCCGGAGGGAGATCCCAGCGCCTGCGCGCGTCACTCTGGGAAGGCATGCTCAGGAAACGGCCCAGGTCCACGCCGTCACCCTCCACCACTATTTTTGATTCCTCCACTCCCCACGAGAGAAGTTCCTTCTGCATGGGCCGGGTGAGGCACACCACACGGGCAGCGCGGTTGCAGGCCTGGACAAACTTCTTTCGTCCGTGCCTCGGGAGGTCGTGGAGTTCCACCACCACGGGGAGACCTGTTTCTATGAGAGTCCGGAGGAGGAGCGGGGACCGGACGTACACGAGATTCGGCTTGTTTTCTGCGAGGTATGTGCGCAGGCTCCTGCGGTAGAAGAACATGGTGATGCGGAACCAGAGCACGCCCGGCACCCACCAGCGGGCCGTGGGATCGAAGTGGTGCAGGTACCGCACGGAAAATTTCTCCGGGAGTCCGTAGAAGTTGGCGGCAGATTCGTGCACATTATTGCGGACGCTCGGGCAAAGGAGCTCCACCTCATGCCCCAGAGTGCTGCAGGTGGTGCAGACTTCCGCAATCTGCTTGCCGTACGCCTTCTCTGTGGGGAACCGTGCGTGACAAACGTAGGTGATCCGCATAGGAAATCAGCCTACAATTGCCATACGCCATCGTCCATTGGACTCCCGATGAAAAATGCTGTGATCGCCTTCGGCTACCACGACCAGGAAGCGCCGCGCCACTGGAATATGCGCCGTACAATGGAGAAGAACGGCACGGAGGTGCTCGAGTGCCACACGCGGAAAAAGGGGCTTCTCAGGAAGTATTGCGATCTTTTCAGGCAGTTTCGAAAGTATAGAGGGCAGACGGACATGGTGCTCGTGACCTTCCCCGGGCACTACCTCATGCCGCTCGCGTGGGTGCTCACGCGTTTCCCGCGCAGGAAGCTGGTGTTCGATGCGTTCATCTCGCTCAGCGACACGCTGGTGGATGACCGCGGGAAAGTCTCCTGGATGCACCCGTACGCATGGTTCCTGTACGCAGTGGACTATGTGAGCTGCCATATGGCGGACGACGTGCTGCTGGATACCCAGGCACACAGGGAATTCTTCATCCGCAGATTTAAGCTGAAACCGGAGAGGGTGCGGGTGGTCTACCTGGGATCGCGGACAGACCTCTTCTTCCCCAAGGAGACCCCAAAAAATCCCAACCGGTTCGACGTGCTCTTCTACGGCACGTACATCCCGCTCCAGGGAGTGGAGCACATCATTGAGGCCGCGGCCATTTTGCAGCCTGTCTACCCGCACATCCAGTTCACGTTGATAGGTTCGGGGCAGACGTACCGGCAGATACGCGCCCTCGCCGAGAGGAAGAAGGTGCACAACGTCTCCTTCATGCCGCGCGTGCCGTTCAGGGAGCTCCCTGACCGCATCCGGAGCGCGCATCTCAACCTTGGCATCTTCGGAACGAGCGGAAAAGCGCAGCGCGTGATCCCCCACAAAGTGTATGACGCCGTCGCCTGCGGTATGCACGTGCTCACGGCAGATACCCCTGCCATCCGCGAGCGGTTCACCGATGGGGAAGGAGTGCTTTTGTGTGAGGCAGGAAATGCGAAGGCAATTGCAGAAAAAATTGCTGAACACCACAGAAAGCTCAGCCATCCTTCTCAAAAACACCAATGGTAATGGCGTTCCCAAAAGGATAGGGCTCATTGTACATAGAGGAGAGTGCTTCTTTCTTTTGCACCGGCTTCCAAATATTGCTTAGCGAGACTCTCTTAAAGAAATGCTGTTCCGGAAGAAATGCATTCGAAGCAATCAGTTCATCCATATGCGGATTATACTGAATAGGAACAGAGACGATGAGCATACCTCCCGGTGATAACAGCTGTTTTAAATTCTGTAGTGCCCGAACAATTTTCAGTGAATCTTTTGGATCTTCATCCCAGCCAACATGCTCAATAGTGGAAATACTGCATATCAAGTCATAAGTCTTCTGAGGAGCGTATGTGACAACATCTTCATGTATAACATTGGTACCCTTCTCATACTTGTCCAAAACGTCGTGACAGACATTCGCATAGTGCGACAAGACGTTGCCAATCTCCAGTATGGAACCGTTCCGGGCTGCTACGGCATTGACCATATCGAGCATGACAGCTACTTCCAGCGCCCGCTCATTATTGTATGTCGTGTTGTACCAATGACAGAAATATGAATATGTGCGACCACGGAATGAAAATGTTTGCCTACCCCTGGTAAAGCGGTACAGAGGGTACAAAACCACACTTACAAACAAGCAGAATGTGTACCAAGTAGCCGCAAAAAGACCCTCCCTGCGGCGTTTTTGAAGGAACCGATCAGTAAGCACACGAAACGTTCCGACGAGCTCAGTGTAAATCATAGAAGAATGATGCTATTATCGGGAAGAGATTACTACAAATCTACATGGAAAGAGCCGAGATTTTCTCACTTCGAAACTGGATCCCCGAAGGCATTCTCGTGGTTTTTGGGCTCTTCTTTTTTGTCCGAGAATTCGGCACATTTCCCGCGGCCTGGACAGATGACAGTCTCTTCATGATAGTCGCCAGGGAAATCGCACAGGGCAACGGATATGCATTGCCCATTCTGGAGCACAGTTGGAAGTACCCGTACATACTCGCAGTCGGCCCAACAGTGATTCTCCCTTCCGCAATAAGCATGATGATCTTTGGAGAAAGCATTGCGTCTGCTCGTCTCCCTATGATGCTCTACCTCATGGGTACATCTGTCTCCTTGTACGTGTTTTCCTACCGCATTGCTGGAAAGCAGCAGGCTCGTTTTGCAACAGCACTCCTGTTGAGCCTATCAGCATTTGTTAATACCGGTAAAACTGTCATGGGAGAGGTACCTGGCATATTTTTTCTCCTCTTGGCATTAGTCTTTTTCACAAAACCAGAGAGAAAACTCTGGAATACTGTTATCTGCGGATTTGCTATCGGCTTATCAGTTATTACAAAAATATCCTCTGCACTCATTTACCCTGCACTCGGGTGTGCATTTCTCTATGCTTTACACAAGCGCTACAGAATGTACGGAAATGCAATTCTCATCATTGGAGCATGCTCTCTCATTCCCATTGTTCTCCTATCCCCGTTACTAGGAGTATTAGATCCGGGGTTTTTCGTAGAACTGAACTTATACACAACTGGAATGGGACAAAACATCCTTCCAAAGTATTTCTTCCTTTCAAACCCCGAAATCCTTCTGCGGATTCCGTTCGTCGCATATGCAGCATTGCTCTCCCTGGGAATCGCTGGAATGACGACGCACTGGAAGAAAGATCGCAATATTCTGCTCATAATAATCATTGGCATATTCGTACTTGAATCCACTCTCTATTTCCTAAGCAGATCCGGCTGGTACCGGCACCTGCTGGCAGCGCATATTCTCCTGCTGCCGTATGTTCCGGACGGAAGCCGTTCCATTTTTGGGAAACGGGGAAGTATTGTGCTTTTATCCGCAATCATTGCTGCCCAAGGCTGGTGGCAACTCACCTACAAAGGATCGAGCAGGAGCACCGCCGCAGCGGAGACAGCGCAGTACGTGGAAGAACATCTGCAGGATACGGACGTCATCATTCAGATTGCACCCGTCTACGTGCGCCTGGAAAAAAATCCGCGCTGGCTGTTTCTCACGAACCCCATTCTCACCTCTCGTCTCCCCAAAGAGCTAGTGACGTTCACGGAGAGACAGCGCTGCAGCGCGCTCCTGCGCGGCTGGGAGGAAGGAGACGAAAACAAACGCACCATCGCAGGGAAGTACGTCCTCATCCCCCCTCAGAGAGATGAATGCCAATAGAGGAGAATACCGGAACATGGGCATCCGGATGATCAGCAAAATTTCCCCGCATGCTAAGCAGTTTGCGCTGTACATCTTCAGCGGCGGACTCGCGTTCGTCGCCGACTACGGCAGCTATCTCCTGATGCTGCAAGCCGGCATGTGGTACGTCACGGCGAATCTCTGGGCCAATGTTATCGGGTTCTTCGCGACGTTCTTCCTGCACAAATTCATCACATTCCGCACGGAGGGCGATCCGTTCAACCACTTCCTACGCTACTGTGTCATGACGGCCATAAGTGTGGCGGGACAGACGGCTGTACTGTATGCACTCGTCGAGTTCGGCAACATCGGCGAGGAATTTGCAAAGATCATCAGTATGGGCATCGTCATCCTGTGGAATTTCTTCCTCTACAAGTGCTTCGTATATGTCTGATATCACGCGAGAAGAAGGCGCTACACCAAATGCATCTCAAGAAGAGGCATCCTCTCGCCCCTCGGAGCCCCGCAACAGCGGGGCGAAGTGGGGTGAGAAGCTCCCCATCAGCGTGCACATTCTCACCTTCAACTCCGGGGCAACCGTGGAGAGGACGCTCGAAAGCGTGCAGGAGTGTGAGGAGATTCTGGTGATCGACGGAGGGAGCGAAGACAAAACACTGGATCTCGCAGAGCGGTACGGCGCACGCATCATCCCCCAACGGTCAGAGTACGAGCAGGGCGGCCCCCTCGAGGACTTTTCGACCGCGCGGAATATTGGGTTGGATGAAGCGAAACAGCCCTGGATTCTCGCGATCGACAGCGACGAATTCCTCTCCACGGAACTGAAGGCAGAACTCAGGGAAGCCGTGCAGGGGAAACCGGCTGCATACTTCGTGCCACGGAAGTACGTCCTGAAAGGAGGCAGGATAGTGGACTACGCATCCACCTACCCCAACGAGCGTCTCTACTTCTTCCACAGAAACGCCGTGGAGGAGTGGATCAAACCCGTGCATGAGCGCCCGAAGCTGAAAGAGGGAACGGCAACAAAGCGCTTCCTTGGAGCGTGCCTGGCGCCGATAGGATCGGTGCAGGAGTACCGGGAGAAGAACATGCGCTACTTAAAGATTGAGATGGAGAAATCCGCCGGGAAGGGCTGGGGCAACTGGCTCGTGCACCGGGTGCTCCATACGCTGCGCTCGCGGGCGATCGCACTCCTCAAACTCTTCTGGATCTGGTGCATTCCTCACCGGGGGACACGTCTGCCGCTCCGGCACGAGATGATGCGCTTCTGGTACGGGTGGAAATTGATTGCGGTGACGTGCCCCTTGAACAGGAAGAAAAATTGATCTTCCTTCACCCTTCATGGCCAAAAATGCTGTTCGAGTCCTTCGACAGGCTCAGGACAGGCTCACAGCGAGTTCATTTTTGGCCGCTTTTTTTACCCTGAATACATTGAAGGGTGCGGCACTTTTTTAAAAAAGTGCCAAAAAATATTGGTTACAAAAAGAACAAAGAATTTACGGCTTCCTCGCTCTCACCAGATAGTTGTACTTGGGATCATGCAGCCCCGTATCATTCTCGACTTGCTTCACATCGGTAAAGCCGATCTCTCTGAGCAAGCTGATCATCGCCGATACCGGGTACATCCACCGGTGGAGATCGAAGTCATCGGTCTTCTCGCACTTGTACTTTCCGAAGAAGTGCTGGTTCACTTTCTCAAGGTCGTCCCCGGCAAGCAGCCCCCGCGCGATCGCCTCGATGTCCGGGGTGGAAACACGGAGGATCCCGCCCGGCGCAAGCACGCGGAAGAACTCGCGGAGGATATGTTCATTGTGGTGCCTGCGGAAGTGCTCGAGCGTGGCGCAGGAGATGATCTCGGCGATCACACCGCTTTCGATGGGGAACTTCCTGCGGATATCGAAGACGAGGTCCACCTGCGGGAAGGAGACGATGTCGACATTCAGGTACTCCCCGGGCTTGTACGGGTTTCTCCCGCCGCAGACATCCAGTTTCGCCCCCTTGTACCCCTTTGCTTTCCACTCCTCCGCCCTCTTACTGCACTGCACTTTGGTACAAGCATCCTTCGCCCAGCCATAGAGGAAGCGGAAGCGGCGGATGGTACGGTAGTGGCGGTCAATGAAGGTCTTCACGGCAACATGATAGAGGAAACAGAGGAGTTAAAGGAAACAGAGGAATAAGAGGAACTCCTTGTATCCTTTGCACCCTTCCTCTGTTTCTTCTGAATCCTCTGTTTCTTCTGTTTCCTCAAAAACTCAATTGCCAAAAAAACGCTCCGAAGACAGACTAATGAGGATGAAACAATCCTACGTCCGCCTCCTCCCCCGCGCTTTCAAACGCTTCGGCTTCCTGAGTGCACGCAGGACGCTTCTGCCGACACTCGCCTTCGCTCTGCATCCTTTCGTACTTCCCCCAAGCAGAAAACCCGCGCTCTTCACCATGAACATCCTCCCGCCGATGATGACGGTGTGGTACCACGTGGTGCGGAAGTACCTCGGCGATGCGGTGGACGTGGTGATTTTTGATTCGTCGGGCACGCTGGATCCTGCGGCATTCCCCGGAGCGAGAGTGCAGAAGTTCCTCAACCTGTACGCCGCCACCAAGTCGGACATCTTCCTCCGGAAAATTGCGAAGAACCGGCGCATCGCATGGATCTGCGATGATGACATGTTCCCCGTGAGCGCGGAGATGCTGAAAGTCCTGGAGCGCGAGTTTGCTATCAAGAAGACCGCCGCTGTGAGCTTCCGGCCACGCGGCTGGTGGCACCTGGAAATTCACGGGGAATCTTTTGAACCCATCAGCAGCTACTGTACTGCGTTCAACAGGAAGATCTTGGTGGAACAGGAAAACCTCTCGCTCAGGCCAGCGCACGGCAACACCCACCCCTCGCACATCGGCAAACCCCCGGGCCGGTATGACACATGCGACAAAGCGAACGAGAGCCTTCTCAAGAGAGGATATCGTTGCGTCGTCGTCCCGGAGGAAGAGCGGGAGCGGTACCTCACCGGCTTCAGCGGAGTGAGCGGCGCGGTGATGATGCTTCAGTACTTCAAATCACCAGAGCAGGTGCTGCAGTACTATGAGAACGCTCCGGAAGAGAACTGGAGCGGCAACATGCTCCACGGCACGCTGGCCGCCCTCCTCTCCGTCGCCATCGTGCAGGAACTCTATACGGCACTCAAAGGCACAACGTATCCTCTCCCGTCCCTCCCGCCGCGGGAAGAGATAGAAAAGCTCATCGAAATCCACAGGAAGGACATGCGCCCGGACCAGCGAAAACACGATGCGATGATCCGTACGGCGGAGAAGAAGCTGAAAGCAGCTCTCTAGAATACACGTCGTTTATTCGTTATCTCGTTATCTCGTTGGCTCGTTTGCTCGTTCCAAACGAGTAACGAGTAAACAAGCTAACGATCTCCTGCGCAACGGAAAAAATGCACGTACCGGACCGGCGCTGCTTCCGTGTGGAAGACCACTGCTCCGCCCTCGCTCTCGGTATCGATACGGTACGCAGGGCAGAGACCCTCGATGCTCTCCACTACCTGCAGATCCTCGCGAAAGACTCCACGCTGCCAAACGTGTGCAAGGAGCGGGCTCGTCGCATCGATGGAGGCACCGGAAGACGCGTGTGCATCGATGAAATCGCGCGCAAGCCCCCACGTGTAAAACCCCTCCGCACTCAAACCGAGATCCGGAGGCAGTACTCTGAGTGAACGGTCAACGCTCGCATTGCAGGAACCGTAGGAGTACAGGCAGAGCGCTGAAAGATGCGTGAAGATGATGAGCCCTGCTAGCACCCACCCCGCCGCCGGACGACGGAGGAGACGTACTATGTCCAACAAGCCGAGAACCGCAAAACCCATGAGAATGGGGTAGCCGGGGAACGCGAAGCGAATGCCACGCACCCACCAGAATGATGTGAGGAGCTCTGCGGTGAGCATGACCGCGACGAGGAACCCCTGCTTCCGGCTGTGCTTCAGCAGTCCGTAGACTGCGCAGAGCAGGAGGATGGGGAGCAGGTTACGCAGCGGATGAACGTAGAAGATGGCATTGGAGAGGAGCTGTCCGAAGAATCCGAGTGACTGTTCCGAGAGCTCCGCCGTGTACTCGCTGTAGAGCGGATTACCGAAGAGGAGAAAGTTCCGCAGGAACCACAAACCGAGGAGTCCTAGCCCTAGCCCTAACCCCCCTATGAAAGGTACAGCCCTGAGATCGCTCCGCCGGTAGAGGAACGCATGTCCCAGGAAAAGTGCAAACAGCGGTACGCCGTTGTAGCGCGTGAGACTCGCAAGACCCGCGAGCACGAAGGCAGCGAGGTACCACCGCTTCTCTCCCTCGGCACACAAATAGGCGAGAGCTGAAAGGAGGAAGAGTACCGTGAAAAGGAGATCGGCTGACCCGAGCGTCGTCATGAAGATGAACCCGTGATGGAACGTGAGCAGGATCACCGCGAGGAGCGCCACCTTCCTCGTTGTCATCTTCGCGAAAAGCAGAAAGGTGGCAATGAGCACTCCCCATCCCGCAAGAAGGCTGCTCACCTTCATGCCCAGCCCGTACCCCAGTGCCCGGACGAACGGGTAGGAGAGCAGTGCATGCAACGGCAGGTGCTTCGCGTACGGTTCCCCGAGGAGAGAGTACGTCCCATGCTGCCAGAGTTGCTCACCGAGTATCGCATAGACGGCGGTATCGCTTACGATCGGATCCCGCAGGTGCGGCAGCCACAGGAGCAGGAGCGCTGTGCAGCATCCCACAATGATGAGCCAATCGGACTTCAGGAACTTCATTGCTCAAGAATACTACTCTTCACGCGAGAAAAAGGAGGGGACCGCCGTCACTGCCTGTCCTGAGCCTGACGAAGGAGAGGGGTGTTGCGGCAGGCGGAGAGGAATTGGCGGCGGTGACTTTTTCTTTGCTTCTTTCTTTTGTGCGGTAGACAAAAGAAAGAAGAAGAAACTAATAGGAAAGCACCTACACCACAAGCGACTCCCTCTTCGCAAACCGCAGCTTCACAAACACCCACACCCACTTAAACCAGTCTTTCCAGCAGATCTTCTTCCCTTCTTCCACGGAGCGCGGATGGTAGGAAATAGGCTGCTCATGGATCGTATACCCGCGCCGCGCAAGCATGCAGGTAAGTTCGGGATCGAAGCGGAAATCGTTTTCTTGAAGCGGGAGAGTCTTCAGAATGTCCCCCCGCACCATCTTGTAGCACGTCGGCTGGTCGGTGAGTTTGGTTCCATGCAGGAAGTTGCAGATGTAGGTGAGCATGGACCCCCCGATGAAGAAGGTGAGGTGCACAAACTGCTTCTGCTTCTTCAGGCGCCGGGAACCGAAGAGCGCTTCGACATTGTACTTCTCGGCATACGCGAGGAGCCCCGGAATCTCCTCTGGCGAGTACTCAAGGTCGGCATCCTGCACGATGACATAGCGGCCGTTGGCATGCTGGTACCCCATGCGGACCGCAGAACCCTTTCCCCCATTCTCTTTCGAGAGAACCGAATCCTGCGGACGGGAGAGGGAGCGGATAATCTCGAGAGACCGGTCTTTCGATCCGTCATCCACGAAAATCACTTCTGCGATATCTCCGCATGCGGAAAAAATACGACTGATGATTTCCCGGAGAGTTCTCTCCTCGTTGTAGATGGGCATCACAATACTCAGACGCACATCGTTTCCGGCATGTGTGTGGGAATCGGCCATGTGAGTGCCCAGCCTACAGGAATCATGCGGAGCTGAGAAGCTAGAGATTGGTGTGGAGTATGAGTATTTGGTATTGGGTTTATTCCCTGAGTACTTGAATACTTGAGTACTGAGAATTGCCCAAATACTCCATATTCCATACTCAAGAATCCATTTCCCCCACCAGCCGCTTCACGAGGCGCGCAAGGCTATGCCCCTCCACAATATGCTTCCTCTGTGCCGCCGCAATCTCCTTCCGTTTCCCGGGAGAAAGCCCGCAGACTTCCCGGATACGATCGTCGAGCGTCTGCCTCGTCGCCTGGCACACAGGGAGCAGGAAATGCTGGATTGCTTCGGCAGTGGAGATGACGATGCAGCCGGAGGACATGGCCTCAAGCACCGCTTTGTCGAGACTGGTCGTACTCGCATGCACGAACACCGTTGCCCGCTGCAGAAGAGGCAGGAGCACATCCTGCGACGCAGGCTGGATGGTGACTCGTTTCCGCAGGTGTTTCTGTGCCAGCCGCTGCTGCAGCACAGAGAACAACGCGTTATCTGCATCCGTAATGGGGCGGCCGACGATCATCAGGCGGTATTCCGCCGGAAGCTGCTCGAACGCATGGAGAATCACCTCGAGGTTCTTGGAAGCCGTGATGCGCCCGACCGTGAGGAGGAGCTTCTCCTCGCGGGTTCCTTCACCGGGTACGAAGAAATCTGTGTCGATGCCATGTCCGACAACCACGCTCTTCTCTGTGCGCAGGGGCATGCCGTGAATGGAGGCACTGAACACCTTCCGCACAAAGCAGAGGGCAATGCGCAGCGGCCAGCGTGTGCCGCGCGCTTCGTACCAGAGGTACATGCGCTTGTGCAGAAGAAGCCACAGAGGAGCACCCAGCACTATCCAGACGGGCGTCATGTGCACGAGCACCGCATCGTACTGCTTCCGCAGGCGCCACTGCAGACTCCAGAAACGCAGCACCTGGGAAACGCGCGCTCTCCCGCTCTCCTTGCCAAGCGATTCTACCTTCACATTCTTCGCGAACGAGTGTTCTCCCACGAGCTGCCCGATCACGCACACGCCTTCGCACTGCTTGGCGAACTCCGCCACCCACCGGTGGAAGAACCCGAGAATGGGATCGGTACGGTCCACTTTCTGAGTCACAAGGAGAAGCCTCATAGGAGAGTACGGAGGAAATCACTGTACTGCCGGATCAGGAAGTCACGGCTGAAGTGATCGAGGATCTTGGAGGCCTCCGCACCCATGGTATCGCAGACAGCAGGATTGGTGAGAAGAGCTTCGATGCAATTCACGAGATCGGGAGCTTCACCTGTGGTGAAAAGACCGTTCACTCCCTCCTTGAGTACATCTGGCATCACCCCCACCGGCGTTGCGATGACCGGGAGTCCGCAGGCCATGGCTTCGAGGGCGCTCCGCGGTCCCCCCTCGCTCGTGGAGTTCATGAGGAACACGCGGGCGCTCTTCAGTGTCTTCAGTACATCTCTCTGTTCCGGGAGCCACCCCGTGAATTTCACCTGGTCGTACACGCCGAGATCCCGCGCATACCGCTCAAACGAGGAGCGCTTGGGCCCGTCTCCAACCACGACCAGCGTCGTCCCGGGGAGGGAAGTGAGTGCCTCGAGTACCTTCCCGAGACCTTTATTCGGAACAAGCCGGGCACAGAACGCAAGATCGTATCTCTTCTCCTGTTTCTCCACCCCGGCAATCGCCTCCCGATCCAGATAGAATGAAGGGAGTACTTCGATCTTCTCCTCGGGCACCCCCCAGGAAATGAGCATCCTCTCCACCTCCCCGTTCACCGTGCGCACGGCGGTGGCGCGACGGGCTTCCTGAGGAAGGAACCAGCGCGAGAGCCTGCGGCCGACCCACTCCGAAACAGACGCAGCGGAAGGGAACCCCACAATGTGATGTATCTCAAGGAGTGTCGGAATGTTCGTCTCCGCAGCAAGCCGCAGTGCACCACGCCCATTGTAGAACGGCGGATATTCATGAATGGTCATTGCGGCGTACTTGTACTGCTCATGGAGTTCTCTCCCTTTCGCCACTATCCAGGAGGGCTGTGTGAGAATGCCATGCGGGTTTGCATAGAAGAACACTGATCCTCCCCCGGAGGAACGCAGCGCCGTTTGCACCTCCCCGGCAGAGGCGGCGGCCACCCGCGGACGGGGACAGAGGATGTCGATGCGCTCCCAGTAGGCACGCAGTCCCTGGAGTGTGTGCCAGAAGGCTCCCCTGCGGCCTTCCAGAATGGAGCGGTCGCCGGTGACCATGAGAAGATTCATGGAAGTTGCTGGAAGAGGGAGAGATGCTCGTCTGCAACATCTTTCCACGTGCGCTTCGGCACGGGTTTGGCTGCTGCAGATGCAAGGGTATCGTACTGGGAAACAGCATCTGCCAGCGCACGGATGATTTCAACGGGTGTGGAGAGGGGCACCAGCGTCATGCCGCCCGTCAGCAGGCTGCTCAACCCCGTCTGATCGGTAAGGAGAACAGGAAGCCCCGCCGCACGGGCCTCGAGCGCAGCATGCGGACTGATCTCTGTGATAGAGGGAAGGATGAGGAGATCGTATTCCCGGAACAATTCCGCTCTCTGCTCACTCTGCACTGCCTCAAGAAACGTCACGCGCTGATCGAGAAGAAGTTCGGATGCAAGTTGCCTCAGGCGTTTCTCCATGGGACCGTCACCAATGAGCGTCAGCCGCACACCGGGCACCTTCGCAATGGCACGGAGGAGGAGAGGCAGATTCTTGAACCCCACAAAACGTCCGAGGAAGAGGAGCCGGAACGGCTCGTGTTTCCTATGGAGATGGGTGCTCCCTTGGGGGAGAGCATTTTCAAGGACGGAATGAGGAGGAAGAACCTTGTATACTCCTTCGTAAATCTCCTGCTGGAAGCGTGTGGAAAAAATGACGTAGTGGAACTGCTTCAGAAGACGCTGCATGATGCTGCGGAGCCACGGCCGGGATGCGTACCACGCCTTCAGTCCCAGCTGTCCCCCTCTGCCCGTATACCGTTCCCAGCAGAAGTCTCCGCCCAAACGGAGAATGCGCTTCGGTCCTTTGACACGTGAGAGGAAGAGCGGCACCCCAGCACTCACGGAAGAGAATGCATAGATGATATCGGCATCTGCCGCATGAGCCCTGAGTACCCGGGCATACCGCAACCAGCGCAGGAAAGGCACCCACTTTGGCACACAGAATACGGGCCAGGAACTGTGGGCACCTATACGATCAGCTCTCCCATAGGTGATGACTACCGTCTCCGTGCCCCGCCGCGTCAGCTCTTCCGCAAGGGCACGTACGTAGGTTGCCGGACCGCCGATGTCCGGCGGGTAAATACCTGTGGCAAGTACTACCTTCATACTATCATGCGTAAGAATGGATCAAAGATACCTGCTCGCCCACCGAAGCTCGACACTGAGCTCGCTGAAGTGGAGAGCGAAGGTGGGTGGCAAGAACAACTTTCATGAAAAAAAATGAATGGCCGGAGAATTCTTACACCTTTTCCTCTCCTCGCACAGAAATTCGGTTGTTTTGGCATTGCAGGAATATGCTGGAAATTGCATAAAATAATATAATATGTTATAATATAACTGAAGTATGCTGAAAAAAATATCCACATTCAAGAGGAGACACAAGGTCGCATTTGCCATCGTCATCGGCTTTGCAGTCGTCGCCTACTGGCGCGGTGCATGGGGCATCATGGATGTCTTTCTCTTTCCGAATAACTACGGCCTAAGCTGCATTGTCTCGCTCGCGCTGGGCATGGGCTTACTCGCCGCCACTCACTACATCGTCGAGGAAATGATGTGACGAAATAGGAATTAGAAAACAGAAGCCAGAAGTCAGTTACTGCTTACTGCCTTCTGATTACTTCTCCGAATACCACTCGATCGTCCGCCGCACTCCCTCCGCAAAGGACACGGTGGGTTTCCAACCGAGTGCACGGACAGAGGAGGAATCTAAGCTGTATCGCCAGTCGTGCCCCGGCCGGTCCGGGACGAATTGAATGAGATCGTGGGATTTGCCCATGGCATCGAGCACAGTATGCGCAACGTTGATATTCTCCTGCTCCTCACCCGCCGAGATGAGGTAGATCTCACCATCCCTCCCCTTCTCCAGTACGGCTTCAATGGCATCGGTGTGATCGGTCACGTAGAGCCAGTCACGCTTCTGCTTTCCCTTCCCATAGATGGGAATCTTCTCCCCTTTCATGGCACGGGTGATGATGACCGGCAGCAGCTTGCTCCTGTCCTGATGCGGCCCGTAGTTATTGGTGCACCGGGTGATGCGCACGCGGATGCCATGCGTTCTCGCCGCAGCAAGGAGCAGGAGATCCCCGGAAGCCTTGCTCGCAGAGTACGGGTTGCTGGGATTGAGAGGAGAACGGGGTTTGAATGCAGGATCACTGTCGGCAAGATCTCCGTATACCTCATCGGTGGAGACGTGCAGCAGCAGTACATCCGGGCGTTTCCTGCAGACTTCGATGAGCGACTGCACTCCGCCGATATTGGTATGGATGAACGGGGTGACATCTTTGATGCTGCGGTCCACATGCGTCTCGGCCGCAAAATTCACAATTGCATGCACGTTGTGCTTTTTCACCAGCTTCTCCACAAGCTTCTGATTGGCTATGTCCCCTTTCACAAACGTGATGCGATCCGCAGCAGAATCGAGGAGAGATTTATCCGCTGCGTACGTGAGGCTGTCGAGAACCACGATGGCATCCTCCGGCGCCCGCTCCGTATGGCGGAGGACGTAGTGAGAACCAATGAAACCGGCGGCGCCTGTGACGAGGAGATTCATCAGAAGAATGATAGCAGCTGTATCCGCGAAGAGAACGTGGCAAAAGGGGTTTTTACGGCGTACACTACAGCCCTCAATTTCCTTGCCAAAAGTATTTTTATCACCTAAAATATGGCACTTGTCAATTCCCCGGGAACTATGAAAGGCGTGCTCATCTGCGGCGGTTCAGGCACAAGACTCCGTCCCCTCACGGAGGTGACGAACAAGAGCCTGCTCCCCGTCTACGACAAACCGCTGGTGCTCTACCCGCTCCAGACCCTCATCGATGCCGGGATCAAGGACATCATTGTCATTACAGGCACGGAGCACATTGAGCAGATGGCAAGCTTCCTCGGGAGCGGAACGAGATTCCACTGCCGCTTCTCCTACCGCGTGCAGGATGAGCCGAGGGGCATAGCCCAGGCGCTCGGCATGGCCGAGGAATTTGTGGATGGCGATAACGTCTGTGCCATTCTCGGCGATAACATTTACTTCGATCACCTTGGAAAGCAGCTACAAAACTTTAAGAAAGGCGGCCACATTTTCCTCAAAGAGGTACAGGACCCTGAACGCTTCGGTGTTGCGGAGCTGAAGGGAAACCGCGTGGTTTCCGTAGAGGAAAAACCCCTCAAGCCCAAGAGCAACCTCGCGCAGACCGGATGCTACGTGTACGACTCCCGCTGTTTCGAAGTCATCCGCAATCTTCAGCCTTCAGAGAGAGGTGAATTGGAAATCACAGACGTGACCAAGTGGTACATGGAACAAAACGAACTCACCGCAACCATCCTGCAGGACCAGTGGATAGACGCCGGCACGTTCGAGAGTCTGCACCGGGCTACCGTAGAAGTGCGCGCACGCAGGAAAGGTGCTGCAGAGAAGGCAAGGAATGCTGGAGTGCAAATGATGGAAAAGGCGGTAAACGGTAAACGGTAAACGGCTAGTAACAGTAAGCATCCTTTGTTTTTTGTACCCTGCTTTCCGCTGACCGCTAATCGCTGACCGCTTCATAGACCACCGCATACTTCTCCGCAATCTGCGACCAGTCGTAGTGTGCCGCGTGCTGCAGCCCTGCGGAGCCGAGCGCACTGCGCAGCACATCATCACTCAGAAGTTTTTCTATAGCATGCGCAGCCTGTGCGACGTTATCCGGTTCCACGAGTACGCCGTTCTTCCCGTCTTCCACAATGTCCGGAATGCCGCCCACGCGCGTGCCGATGACTGCGCACTCCGCAGCCTGCGCTTCCAGGAAGACGTTGCCCAGCGCCTCGCTGCGGGAGAGTCCACAGAACACCTGCGCCTCCGCAAACTCCTGGTACACATCCGGGAGCGGCACATACCCGAGGAACGTGGTGCGGTCTGCAATTCCAAGCTCATCGGCAAACTTCTCATATGACTTCTTCTGCGAACCACTGCCCACGAGATGGAGATGCGCGCCGGGATGCCTGACCTGCGCAAATGCACAGAGAAGCGTGTCGATACCCTTCATTTTCTCCTGTCTTCCCACGAAGAGGACACGGCCCGGCACCTTGGCTGCGCGGGGGATGTCCTGGAGCTTCAGGCCATTGGGAATGAGAGCAATGTCTCCACGCCCGAATCTCTTTGCACGTTCCACGAGAGCGGAACTGATAGCCGTCACGGCATCTGCAGAACAGTGCATCATCTGCACGAGGAGCTGCGTATTCGTACTCTGGCACGTGAGTACACGCTTGGCTCGCGGTGCCGTGAAACGACAAAACACGAGCGCGAGTCCCGCGTAGGATTCCAGTACGGCATGGATGATGTGCGGATGCTGTCTCGCTGCGGCAATAGATGCGAGGAATGGGAACAGCCATTTATCAAATTTGCACCCGCACCCCAAACGGAGAACGGGAATACCGCTCTCCAGCGCTCCTCTCCTTGGAAGATTTCTACTCATCCTCGCAGTGATGAGTACGAAGTCAAAGCGATCTTTCAAAACAGAAGGTACTTCCTCGCTGCACGCTTCCGCCCCGCTTCGGAGCGGGGTCGCGAACGCCGAGAGAATGACGATGCGTTTCTTCATAGTGCCAGAAAATCCTGGAAGAACTGGCCGTACTGCTTTCCAATGGCATCCCAGGAAAAGTACTCCTCTATACGTGCACGTGCTGCCTTCCCGAGGGAACGGCATTTGGCAGGATCATCGAGAAGACGGCGGACATGGGAGCGCAGAGCCTCCCTGTCCCCTGGGGGGAAGAGGAAACCCGCTACGCCATTCTGGATGAGGAAACGGTTCCCTCCCACATCGCTCGCGATGCAGGCGCAGCTGCTGCTCATGGCTTCCATGAGTGCATTGCTTAAGCCCTCACTGTAACTCGGGAGTACGAAGATCTCTGTGGTAGAAAGCACCGCAGGAATGTCTGCACGTAACCCTGTGAAGGAAACATCGCCACCGTACCGGGCAACAAGCGAATGCCCCTTCTTATGCCAACCGACCACCTGCACTTTGAGATGGGGATAGTCCTTTTTCAGAGGAACAACCGCCGCAAGAAAATCATCGACTCCCTTCACGGATTCCAGGCGACCGATGTACGTGACGATGGCCCCCTCCCGATGTGCATGATCATGATGAAACGGCACAGGATCGATACCCGTCGGGATGACATGAGTCTTGCGTGCAATGCCGAGCAGACGGAGGAGCCTCAGCGGCTGCGGATGGAATGTGATGACCTGCGATGCGAAGAGGAGGAGGAGCCAGCCAAGCGTCCAGGCATAGAGAGCGCTGCACACACGTGGGAACCACCCCCTCGGCCACCAGGTCATGCCGACGAATGCGTCCGTTGCGAGGAGCACTTTCCTGCCTGTGAGACGGAGAGGGATAATAGAGAGGGAAGACCAGAAGAGAAGCTTGTTCACAACGATGATGTCCGGGTTTTCTTTCTTCACAAGACGCCGCACATATCCCGCAAACCCCAGGGCGATGCCGTAGTTCCAGGGATCGGGCAGAAAGAAATCCTTCCGGTAGTGGACCGTGAGCGTGTCTGAAATCCGCTCCACCTTCGTCTGCGGCCCCATGCACACGGCGGTGACACTGTAGCCAAGGCGCTGCCAGAGATCCGCGAGCTTCACTGAGCTCACCATCCAGCGGTGCTCTTCTTTCCAGTACGGTGATAGCAGGAGAATCTTCCCCATAGAAACAATAGATGAGTCAGACAAGGCTGACATATTAACGCTTATCGTCCTCCTCTTCGACAGATAGCCCTTTCTTCTGGAGAGCGATCTTGCGAATAAGGCGTGTCTGACGCTGTTCCAGTTCCTCCAGCCGTATGACGAGGTAGAAAACGATGAAGAAGAGGATACCAAGGAATGTCACGAGCACGGCGTTCTCCCTGTTCTTAATGCCCGTCACCATCGTGAGGTACGTGATGGAATCCGGCTCAATGGCAATGTACGCAATCGCAGACCAGAACGCCGTCCACAGAATCGCCTCCCACACCGTTTTCTTCTGCTTGAACACAAGATTCCATGCGTACACAATCGCAACAAATGAGACAAGGGGCGCAATGATTTGGTATGCAGTGAGGTGCATGGGACCGATTGTATCCCGGGAAGGGGGAATGCACCACCCTATTGGCCCGGACGGGCCAACCCTACCGCAGGAAAGACCGCAGTAATATTTTCAGTGCCGTCTTCACGCCGGAGGCAAAGGACTGGCCTTTCGCCATCGTGTACTCCGAATAGATGACCTTCGTAGGGATCTCCTTCATACGCCAGTGCCGCTGCACGGATTCCCGGACAATCTCGGTACAGAATTCATACCTGCTCATGCGGATATCGATCTCGCGCACGGCCCTCGGCCCGAATACCTTAAACCCGCACTGGCTGTCGGAAACCCATTTCCCTGTGACGGCAAACGTGAGAATGTTCCCGATGCCATTGAACACACGGCGGATGAAAGGGATGCGGTTGCGTACGCCAAAGCGATTGGCAAAAACAATATCTGCTTTGCCATCGAGCACCGGCTGGAGCATGGCGGGAATATCGTGCGGATCGTGCTGCCCGTCCGCATCGAGCGTAATGACAATGTCGGCTCCCATCGCACGCGCCGCCTCAATGCCCGTCATTGTTGCCGCACCGGCACCACAATTATCCACATGTTGAATAACGAGCGCTCCCGCTTTCTCCGCCACCGCAGGCGTACCGTCTTTTGATCCATCCGCCACCACAATCACCGTATCGACGTACTCCATTGCGGAAGTAATGACATGTGCCACTCTCGTCTCCTCATTGTACGCGGGGATGACAGCGACGATACGACGTTTCTCGCTCATAGGATTATGGGATGAGGATAAAGGATACCCCCGCTCCCGGATCATTCAGAACAATCTGCATACCACTCTCGGGATTGTTGAGGTAGTTCACAAAATCACTCACCTTCTTGTGGAGTGTCCCCTGCGGATTCCGCTCAATCGTCGCCGTGTTCGTATCGAAGATAATGCTATTGAATCCGAGTGATTTGAGCCTCGCCGTGGTGAGCTTGGGATCCCGCTCCTGGTAGATGCAGTTAAAGAGGTCCAGCTGGTGGTCAGCCGCTCCTATGATCTCCAGATTGCGCGGGATGAAGTACGGAATGAATGTCCCGACACGGTAGAGGTACGGGCGATCAGATACTTTCTCGTACCGATCCAGAACAATATCGGCAATGTCATCGTAGTGCGGAATGGTGCGTTCGCGGAGCGTTTCGTACGAGACCTTGCCCATGGGGTACTCAAAGAGGTTCTTCTGCATGTCGTACTGCCAGAAGCGATTGTTGAAGACGATGAGAAGCCAGAAGCAGAGGAGCACACTCATCACGCTGCGGCTTGGGAGATCGGGCGCTTTGATGAATAGCACTTCAAGGCCGATCACCAGACCGAGGAATGTGCCAATGCCGTACCAAGGGATGCCGCGCGCCAGGAACGTCCACTGCAGCAACATGAAGAGCGTGCCCGCAAAGAGCCAGCGGACCCACCTGTTCTCCTTGCGCCAGAAGAACGGGAGGAGAAGGAGGAGCGGGAAGAGCAGGAGTCCCGGCATCGTCGTGACGTAGTACCCTGCACTGTCGAGATTCATCACCAAACGCCACGGCAGCTTGAGGTAGTGCCCCCACCCCTGACGGAACCCCCAGTACCGGCCAAGTTCTTCCTTGTCGCCTGTGGGAGTACAGGCAGGATCACTGAGATCTACTTTCAGATCCTCGGGCAGACTCCGCACTTCACGGTGGCCCTCTGCACTCGCGGAACCTGAAATGTCCATGAGCGGCGTGAGGTAGTTGGGTGCGCCGAGTTCCATGCGGGGAATGATGTTCCCCATGAGGAAATTGTTATGCACAATCCACGGTGCAATGGAGAGAGCCATGGCAGCCATGAGGACGCCGATGGACTTCAGGGCAAGCGGAATATTCTCTTTCCGTTTCACAATTCCAAACCCGATCATTGAAATACCAAGGATCAACGCGACGAGAACAAACGCATTCTGCGAGATGAGATCCGGATTCCCGGAAATACGTTCGAGAATTTCATGAACGCCAAGGAGCCCTCTCTTGCCGAACACAGCGATGACAAGAAGCACCGATCCTATGAACGCGTACCAGTGGAACAACGCACCCATGAGCACGGCACCGGCCGCTGTAATGACCATGATGGTTGTCGGCTTGGTTGCAAACGCAAAACCGAAAAACACACCGCACAGAACCAGCCAGCGGAACGTACGCACTGGTGCGGATTCTTCCGATTCTTCCTTAGGGAAGAGGAAAAGAAACAGAGCAAGCATACCCAGCGCCCCCCACATGAAGACGGCGTTATCGATCTTCATGTCCGCGAAAGAGAAATGACCCACCATGGGCAGCGTGTAGTAGAGCACTGCGGCAAGGATGCCCCGCCCGCGGCCAAGGAACGCCGTCCCAAAGGCAACGACAGTGAGAACTGCAAGGAGACCGGCCATCCAGTTGATGAGCATGGATGCCGTAGCACCGAAGACGCTGCTGTACCCGAAGAGGAGGAACCCGAGTGAGGAGAGGTACTCCCACACGAACGGTGCCATGGAGAAGATGAACTTCCCGTAGCTCACCATGAGCCTCGGCCGGTTGATGTAGCTCCCGAGATCATCCCACCCGATGGGGAACGGTCGTACGACATTGAGGAAATTGAGCGCGAGGTAGCTCACGAGCAACCACACGAAGAAGACAGAGGCACTATGCCACGGCTGGCAGACCGGAACGGACTCCCGGAAGAATGCACGCACCCAAAAAAGCACATGGCGGTAGCAAAGGATCGGCAGCGCGACAATGAGTACCCAACCGGCTGTCGCAGTGAGTATGCCCATGACCGCAAGTGTCCAGAGGAGTACAACCCACGCACATGCCCCAAGGGCCATGCTCAGCACACTCTCCACAAAAAGGCTCTCGTGCCGGAGCTTGAGCAGCGTGAAGAGGAAGTGCCCGAGCACGAGGAGTTCGAAGAGGACGAGAGAAATAAAGAGCACCTGCAGGAGAACCTTCGAGATGAATGAACCGTAGATGCAGCGGGGTGAAATGAGGTACTGCTTTGCAGCAGACGTGAACTGGCCGTCCGGCACAAGGCACCCGGCATCCTGCAGCCGCTGGAAGTTTCCCTGCAGGAGTGCCAGAGACTCAGGACCAACATCGCGGTACACCTGAGGACTCGGTTCCACTATCCGCCGCAGCGGCACGGTCTGCATGCCGGACGTTGTGGGGGCTTCCGTGCTTCCGAGGCTGATGGTAGTGAAGATGCCGAAGAGCGCGAGGAGGAAGAACGCCGCCACATACCACGGACGAAGCCGCATCTGCAATGCGAACCGTCCCGTGCGCACGCCCATCCAGAAAAGGAGCGCTGCGTAGATCACTGCGCTGAAAATGCCGTACCACATCAGGGGACGCAGACGCTCAAATGTCCGCCCGACCATGGGGAAGAGGGCAAAGAGCCCGCGGCACGCAAGCTCTTCCGCCTCGCAGAACTGCTTCAGGCGCTCCTGCGCTTCCCCGCTGAGGAGCACGGAACCGTGCACCGGCACACCCAGGTACACAAGCAATGTGTAGATTCCCCACAGGAGGAGACAGACGAAAAGAGTAATGGAGAGTCTCTGAATTGTCTTCTGTTGCATAGGAAAGGGGACGCAGTAAACCTGAGCAAGCCTAGCAGAGAAAAAAACAGAAAACACCTGATACCAGGTTGCAATGGAAAAGCGACTATCCCAGAGAACCAGTTACTTCCTCCTCTTGCCTGCCCGTCCGACCTGTCCCTCGAAACTCGAAGAGCGAAGTGGGAAGCCAGCAGACGGAGGAGAGTGCCCCGTAGTCCGCCCAGAGCGCTACTGCCTAGCATAGTCCACAGGGCGCAGATCAGCCGAAGGGCGGACGAAGGGGTATGTAAAGAGGCATGAGAGGCACCAAACATGCTACCATGGGCCTCTATGGCACTCGATGTCCAGGCGGTGCGGCGGCAATTCTCGGTGTTCGCAGGGAAAGATGCCCCCTTGTATTTCGACAGCGCCGCCACCGCACAAACACCGGACGCGGTCATAGAAGCGATGGACGAGTACTACCGCACCTACTGCGCGAACGTGCATCGCGGTATGCACGCACTGACGGAACGGGCCACGCTCCGCTACGAAGAAGCCCGCAAGACAGTAGGCGCATTCATCAATGCGAAGTATCCCCGCGAGATCGTCTTCACGAAGAACTGCACCGAATCCATCAACCTTGTCGCCCGTGCATGGGGGGAGCAGAACCTCCAGGCAGGAGACACTGTGCTGCTCTCGCCCCTCGAACACCACAGCAATATCGTGCCCTGGCTCCAGCTGAAGGAACGCAGGAACATTGCCGTAGAGTGGATGGAGATGGATGATGCCGGCCGGCTGAAGATGGAGAGCCTCAAAAAAATTCTCGGGAAAGGGAAGGTGAAACTCGTCGCCATCACAGGACAGAGCAATGTGCTTGGGGTACGGCCGGACCTTCAGAAGATCATCCGGATGGCACACGATGCCGGTGCCAGGACACTGGTGGATGCCGCGCAGCTCATCGCCCACCACCCGGTGGACGTGCAGGCACTGGGCTGTGACTTCCTTGCATTCTCCGGCCACAAACTCTACGGACCAACCGGTATTGGCGTGCTCTATGGCAAGCGTGATCTCCTGGAAGAAATGCCTCCTTTCCTCGGAGGCGGCATGATGATTCATGAGGTGAAGACCGACCGGTTCTCCCCGGGAGAACCTCCCCAGAAATTCGAAGCGGGCACTCCGCCCATTGCGCAGGCAATCGGTCTCGCCGCGGCGATCGAATGGATGAAACAGTTCCCATGGAAGGACATAGAAACATACGAGCGCTCACTGATACAGAAAGCACTGACACTCCTCGGAAAAGTGGAAGGACTCACCATTCTCGGGCCGAAGGATGCCGATGCCGTCTCGTGCTGCATCAGCTTCGTGGCAGACGGCGTGCACCCCCATGACCTCACGGACATTCTGGGGCAGCAGCAGATCGCCCTGCGAGGGGGACACCACTGCACGCAGCCGCTCCACGAAAGGCTCAACGTGCCGGCCACGACACGGCTCTCCATAGGCATGTACAACACAGCCGAAGAGTTGGAGACGTTGAAAGTGGAAATGCAGAAAGCACTGGACCTTTTGCGGTAGCTAGTTAGTTTGTAGGTGGTAGGTGGTAGGTTGTAGCCTCATATTTTGTATTTGTATTTTGGGTATTTGGGATTTCCTACAAGCTACAACCTACAAACTACAAACTACCATCTACAAGCTCACAAGGAGCAAATCATTCCAAATTCCACATCCTTCACTCATAATCCGCACACATGGACCTCTACGCAGAGAACATCCTCGCTCACTACCGGGCTCCGCAGAACAAAGGCGATTTGCAGGAGGCATCCATCACCCATACGGAAGCAAACCATGCCTGTGGCGATGAACTTACTGTGCAGATGAACATTGAAAACGGGCGCATCGCAGAGATCGCATGGCAGGGAGCGGGCTGCGCCATCAGCCAGGCCGGCATGTCCATGCTGAGTGAAGAAGTGAGAGGAATGACTCTGGAAAAAGCAGGCGCACTCGGGCAGAAAGATGTCTACGATCTCCTTGGTATTCCCGTGGGACCGCGCAGATTCAAGTGCGCGCTCCTCTGCCTGCACACGCTGAAGAACACTCTCAACGTGTACCGAAAAATTCCGGTGCAGGGATGGCTGAAGACCGTGGAAATTGATGAAGAATAGTTGGAGGCACCAGTGGAAATGAGTAGACTGCGCAGTGCGTTCTTTCACCAATAAAAAGTCGCGAAGCGGAACCCTTCGACAAGCTCAGGATTTCGCTGGAGCGACTCCGAATAAAGGGAAGGAGAGCCCATGAGAGGAAACCGCAGGTTTCCTTCCATGAAAATATTGCCGCCCTAGCCCTGCCTGCCGACAGGCAGGTCAGGGCCCAGCCCCGCGTCTTTCGACTGCGCTCAGGATGACAGCGGGGCGTGATAAAGAGCACTGCTCGGTTGAGAATCTGTTCATTCCACCATCCCACAGGATAACGCCGCCCTAGCTCAGGGCCCAGCCCCGCGAAGCGGGGCGTGATAAAGAGCACTGCTCGGTTGAGAATCTGTTCATTCCATCATCCCATGAAACAATGCCGCCCTAGCTCAGGGGTAGAGCACCTCCATGGTAAGGAGGGGGTCGCGGGTTCAATTCCCGCGGGCGGCTCCATTTGTCTTCGTCTTACAACAATCGGCTACACCATGATGGATGCGGCCACAACTTCACCGTGCAGTGAACCACTCCACCTTCCGTACCTGATCAAGCAGTATTTGCTCAATGACAGCCTGGACCGCACATGAGTCTGCACTGCCAAGCCACTTTGGATCCCCACGATCATTGGTGAGATGAAATATTTTCTCCCAGCTCCTGCGTCGTTCCTGCTCGAGCACATCATGGGCAACATTTCCCGAGAGTTCACGCTGCTCCCATTCCATCTCCTCCTCCTCAGAGGCACCCAGATACTGGCCGGAAAGGATAATATGCCAAAGCTCATGATCGCTTTTGAGAATGGAATCACAGGGAACCTCGCACTCCACAACAACTCCCTGTGCCCCGGATGGATACCTCGTGCACTCGTGGGGATCAGGCTTGGGGGACCTGCGCTTCCAGCGTGGCCATGCCCAAACAGGATACCCGCCTCCGTAGCCGGGGATGCGTTGCCGCATCTGCTCCATGATCCAGTAGTATGCCGGACGATAATCATGGATGACACGACGCCCATCTCCCTTCATAACTCCGTTCTGTTCAAAGTGCTTCCATGCAGCCTCGTCATGGATGGTCCAGATGCGTTCGCACTGCTGCACTGTCATGTTGAGAAGAGAATTGGTTTTAATGTATAAAATTATATTGTTGTTTTGTCAACTATCAAATTCACCTTTCAGGGAACTGCAAGCTCCCCACCTATGAAATCCGTTCAGCCCATAATTCGTATTCAATCCTCTTGACGCTGCATAGGAGCCTAAAGTACAGTCGCAGCCCTGATTCCCTCGTACCCGAGCCCGCCTCGGCGGGTGAGTGGTACGGGGTTCACCCACGAATCAACTATGCCATTGCTCGCGCCATCATCGGAAGACACACGCGTGTACGAAATCACTGTCCTCTACCCTGCAAGCATCAGCCAGAAAGAGGAACAGCAGGTTTTGAAAGAGATAGAGGAACTACTGAAGGAAGCCGATGCGAAACTCATGGAGAAGGACACCTGGGGCAAGCGTGGTCTCGCCTACAACATCGGGGGGCACAGCGAGGGAAATTACGCCGTCTTCTACTACGATATGGACCCGAGCAAGCTCAAGGAAGTGGATGAGGCGCTGCGCATCATTCCCAACGTCCTGCGCCACCTCATTGTGAAACCGCCGAAAGGGTACCAGGTCGTGAAGTTTTCTGAGGAGTACGAGAGGTGGCTCAAGACTCGTGAAACAGATGCAGAGAGGAAGAGGCGCGAGAAAGAGGAAGCCCTGCAGAAGAGAGTAGCGGATAAGGCAAAAAGACAGGTAAAGCGTGCCACAGAACAGAAGAAGGACATAGTGGAGAAGATCACACCCATCGAAGAAGAGAAGCTCACCCAAGAATTGGAAAAGATCATCTCGGATGACGAGATCACTCTCTAACCGCCCCTATGAGCCATCAAAAGCAACAGCGCCGTTCCGATCCCCGCCTCAAGCAGTGCCCCTTCTGTGAGAAGGATGCCCAGTACATCGACTGGAAGGATTACCCCATAATGAAGCCTTTCATCGATTACTTCGGGAATATCCGCCAGCGTTACTACACCGGTGTGTGCCTCAAGCACCAGAAGATGCTGAAGACTGCCGTAGAGCGGGCACGCTTCATGTGCATGCTGGCCTACCGGAAATAATTCGAAATAGTAAATGGAAAATAGAAAATGCATGATAGGCTATCTTAAGCATCCTGCGTAATTTTCATTTCAATTTTTCATTTTCCGTTCTGTATGTCCGGTCACAGTAAATGGCACCCTTCGACTCGTTGCAAAGCCTGCACCACATGCCATCAGAGGGCTCCTCGCTCAGGGCAAGAGCAACAATTACTCCTTATTTCCCAGGTTAAGTATGTCGGGTCATTCTAAATGGCACAGCATTAAGCATAAGAAAGGAGCTGCCGATGCAAAGCGCGGCAAAATCTTCACGCGCCATGCCAAGCTGATTGAAATTGCTACAAGAGAAGGACGAAGTGGAGACCCAGGCATGAATCCCCGGCTCGCAACCGCCATAGAGAATGCGAAAGCGGACAATGTGCCGAACATAAATATCGACCGCGCAATAAAGAAAGGATCGGGAGAACTCAAGGGGGAAGCAACAGAGGAAGTAGTGTACGAAACCTACGCACCAGGTGGCGCTGCATGCATTATCGAGTGCTTCACAGACAATAAAAAACGCACACTGAGCAATGTGAAGTCTGCCATTGAGAAGAACGGGGGGAAATGGGCAGAGAGCGGTGCAGTGATGTTCATGTTCGACCGGAAAGGCGTGGTGATCGCAAGAGGAAACCTCTCGGAAGCTGCCGAGCTGGCACTCATCGATGCCGGGGCAGAGGATATAGAGAAAACGGGAGACATCATCTCGGTGACAACAAGCGCAGCCAGATGGAACAAGGCGCGGGACGTGCTCAAGGAGAACGGATGTGAGATTCGGGAGGCAGGTTTGAAGTACGTTGCCAAGCAGGAAGTGCCTGTCACAGATGCGGCAACGGCGAAGAAACTGATGGATTTTATTGAGGTCGTGGAGGAAGACGACGATGTGTCTGAAGTGCATACCAATGCAAACATAGCGGACGAGGTGGCTGCAGCCCTTGGCTGAAAGCTCATGCTCAACTTGTCCTGTTGTCCTGTACTTCTGCAAATGAAACAAACGCGCGAAGGCGGGCTACGCCCGCCTGGAGCGCAACCTCTGAGGGAAAAGGGTGTCCGTGAGGGGAAAACCGAAGGTTTGCCCTTCACGATTCACCGCACCTCAAATGGCCCGACACTATCCCATTCTTTCACCGTACCGTCCCTGCCCTGGGAGAAGAGCCGGATGGTGAAGAAACCCGTACTCCGCGCTTTCCAGGGGCGGGAGAACGTCCCCACGCCCTCGTCGATATCAAGGAGCTCCTCTTCGTTGGCTCCCCCCGCATTGACCACTGCAAGCCTGAGATTAGGAGGATCAAGCTCTTCCACGGGAGGTGTCTGCACCCGCAGATCAATGATATCGCCAAACTGCACAAGCGTGAGCGACTTGGGAGGAGAGAGGAGCACAGGTTCTGCCACGCTCACTCCCTGCGAGGTACCGGTGCCGCTGCGCGGAGGAGTGGGGCGCACGCTGGACCGACCGTCGCCGAAGCGGAACTGCACGGAATCGCTCGCCTCATTGAAGTACTCATCCGTGAGTGTGATGCGCAGTGTGTGCACGCCGGCCTCCTTCACAGTCCGCGGCACGCGCACTGCAGCCTTAAGAAACGGCTCCGCCGTCTCCACCCTCAGCCGCTTGTCATCCACCTGGTAGACAACCTCACGGATAGAGGAGCCCACTTCATACTTCACCTGTGGCTTAAAGGAAGGATACGCAACCGTTTCCCCGTTGGAAGGAGCGATAATGTTCAGCTCCGGCTTTTGCAGGCGCCCGGGCGTAAGTGAGATGTCACATTCCTCTGTCGGGGCAACGGGAAGAGGGATGATCGCTCCGGAGTGGTCCGGCGTGGCGTACCACAACTCCATCTGCTTCTTCACCCAATCCTGCACACCTCTCTCCCAATCGGGCCAGCGCTGCGGAAGCAGACTGGTGGCAATGAGAAAGCTCCCGCTCTCCTGCGCCTCCTTGGGGCAACTCTCGGAAGCGAGCAGCCGCGTGACCTTATCGATCACGAGCTGCTTGCAGGCGGGATCTGTCTGCGTGGGAGCGGACTCCCGCAAGAAGACATCGGAACGTCGCATATGGACCGGCGTACACTCCGCGGGGAGCTGACCGGAAAGCATGGAAATCTGTGTCCGGACAATGCCATCAGGGACGGCAAAGGCTTCCTTGGGAGACTCGACGAGACGCTGCGCCCGGCTCATGTAGTTCCGCCAGAGGGGACTCCCCGTGTTGAGGCCGTCACCCTTCTCGTAGAGCGCAGAGCCGTCTGCATTGCCCGCCCACACGCCGGTGAGGAGATTCGGCGTGTACCCGATGACCCACGCGTTGTCCGGCTTGAGCAGCTTGCACTTGTCGTTCTCCTCGTCCCGCTCGACGCACTTGCTGCTCGTACCCGTTTTCGCCGCGGTCTGGAAACCCGGTACGGTGAGCTGTGTCCGCCAGAATTCCCCCGGCCGGGCCTGCTCATCGCTGAGGATGGAAGTGATCTGGTACGCAATGCGTGGATCGAGCACCTCCTTGCGTTCCACGGGAGACTCATAGAGGAGGTTGCCGTGCTTATCCAGAATGCGGTGTATGGACACGATGGGTACGTACACTCCCCCACCTCCGATGGTGGAGTATGCCTGCACCATTTCGATGAGCGGTGTCTCTGCGGCACCGAGGGCGAGCGGCCAGCCGTACTCAAACCCTTCGGGGCGCTGGTCGGCGATTTCCTGACGCTTCCGGTGCGGAGTAGGTGCACCGAGATTCGTGACGAGCGCGAGGATGGAATCTTCCCCTCCCGCGAGGAAGAACGCTTTCGCCGCCGGGATGTTACGGGAAGCTCCGAGGGCATTGCGGATGGTGAGCGGCCCCATGAAACCCCCATCGAAGTTCCGCGGCTCATCTTCCCCGATCTTCGTCGGAACGTCATAGAGTACCGTCGCCGGGTTGTACCCATGCTGAAACGCCGCGGCATAGACGAACGGCTTGAAGCTGGAACCCGGCTGGCGGGGAGATTGGACCATATCAATTTTCCCCCCGTGTTCCGTATCGGTGTAATCCATATTCCCCACGTACGCGAGTACTTCCCGCGTATCGAGATCGACGGAGAGAAGTGCAATATTCTGTGCACCGAAGCGATTGAGGATATCCTCCCTGTAAAACGCTACCGATTCCTCTGCGATTTTCTGCATCTCCCAGTTGAGCGTCGTCTCTATGCGCAGGCCACCCCGCTCAAGAAGACCCTCCTCCGTGGTTCCTGTGAAGAGCTTCTCCACCTGATCCCGCACCCAGAGCACAAAATGCGGCGCACGGATGTTCTCGCGTGAAGGTTTGAAAGTCATGTGCTCCAGTTCCGCAAGGGCAGCAAGGCGCTCCTGCTCCGTAATGAGCTTCTGGTCTTCCATGTTCCGCAGCACCTGATCCGTGCGGCCGCCGACGTAGAGCACGGTAGAACCGGTACCGACCGCTGCCCCGAGGAGACCGATGGTCACATCTTCTTCGCGGAGCTGATTGGCGCGGGTGACGCGTTCCGCCCGGATGTCCTCCTGCGCTTCTTCACTCACTTTTGTAAAAAGATGCTCGCCATAGGGGCTGTAGTACGAAGGACGCTGCGGGAGTGAGGCAAGCACAGCAGACTGTGCAAGTGTGAGACCCTCGGCAGGTACACCGAAGTACGTCTGGCTCGCCTGTTCGACACCGTAGGCATTGCGCCCGAAGGGAATCCAGTTGAGGTAGAGCTCCAGCAGATCACTCTTACTGAACCTGTGCTCCATCTGGCACCCGAGCATCAGTTCTTTGAGCTTGCGGTTGTAAATGTTGTCCTGCGTGAGATCCAGCGCATTGCGGGCAAGCTGGCGCGTGAGCGTGGAACCCCCTCCTGCGTGGCCAAACCGTAAGACCACACGCGCGATGGCACGCACGTCCAGGCACCCCCGCTCGTAGAAACGCTCATCTTCTATGGCAACCATCGCCTTCTCGAGTGTATCCGGTATGCGGTCTGCCGGAATGTACGTGCGATCTTGTTCGACAAAGAGCCTGTAGAGCTCCACTCCGTTCCGGTCAACAATCACCGTGCTCTGCGAAGCAAGCAGGCTTCGGGGGTCACTGATGTCCGGCAGCGTGAACCAGAGGAACACGACGTAGAGAAGCACAACGACGAAAAAGATCCCTCCCCCCTTGAGGAGAAGGACTTTCCGTCCATGCGGCTGGCCGGACCGCTTGTGCACCAGAGCAACACAAAATCGGCCAACGGAGCGAGGAAAGGCGGACAGCCGGGCAAGAGCGGAATGCTCCGCAGCGGATGAGAAAACACAGGTTTTTCTCCTGCCCTTCCAAAGAACATTTCTCAGGCCCTTTCGCCGTGAAGAACCATACAACCTGCGCTGATGGAACGAAGAAGCCATAGGAGAGGACGAGTCTACGGAGGAAAGAGGGGAACTGCAACGTGCATCTGTTGCGGTTCTGTGCTATACTAATGCGATGTACTACCGATTGTGTACTGCAATCCTCGTGTGGCTTTTTCCCCCCCACGCCCATGCGGGGGTACTCCACACAGGAACCTTTGGAATAGAGCAGAGCTCAGGTGCTCTTACCATTCCTGTGATCGTAAACAATGTCGTCTCTGTGGCGGTAAACTCCATCGGGTACCTCTGCACCGCCGTGTTCATTGCAGGTGCGGTCCTCTTTGCGGCCTCCGCCGGGGATGAGCAGCGGAAATCCCTCGGGAAGGATCTGATGATTGGTGCGGTCATTGGCATTGCCATTGTTGCTGGTGCACGAGGCATACTCAATCTCGTGTACTTCTTCATGTACGCACCGTGAAGCTCTCTGACATTACCATCAGGATCTCTCTTTGATGCGCATGCGACGGAGCAAGCGGAATCCACCGGAGCCCCGCACCTCCGCAAATGTGCGGGGCGAAGGCGGATGAGTAGGAGGGATGCATTGCGCATATGAAAGTCCACAAAAAATACATGGACTTTTTCTGTACGCACGAGGAAAGAGCCACCTAGAATGAGAGACACATGGACAGCCGACCCCCTGCACTGAATGTCGTTGAGCGTCTGGAAACAGCAGAACAGCTGAAGCTGACAGGAGAATATGCGCAGGCACTCGCTATTTTGGAGCAGCTCCTCGTGGAGGACCCGGAGAATGTCTCTGCCCTCGAAGAGGTTGCGGACAATGAGCTGAGGCTCGAACATTTCCAGCGCGCAGAAGCAGCCGCACAGCAGGCAATTGTTCTCGATGCGCAGAGCTACACAGGGCACTACATCCTCGGCTTCCTCCGATCGCAGGAAGAGCAGTGGGGAAAGGCGCTCACACACCTCCAGGAAGCCAATAAATTGAAACCGAACAATGCAGAGATCCTGCGCTGCCTCGGCTGGGCACTGTTCCACGGCGGCAAACGAGCACAGGGCATTGTTACTTTGGAACGTTCAGTGAATCTGGACCACACAAATCCCCTGGCACTCTGTGATTTGGGAATAGCGTATCTCCAGGTGCGCAACATCGTGAAGGCAAAATCCCTTTTCCAGCGTACACTGGACCTAGATCCGGAGAACGAACGGGCAAGGGAGTGCGTGCAAGCTGTACAGCGTCTCGAAGAGAGCATGCACAAAACGCGGGCACAGAGTATGTAGGTGAGACTGGGGTGCCCGAAGGAAAAACATGCCACACCACTTGAAGAAAGCGACGTGCTATACTGCTTCCAATGTTGCAACTGGACCCGGATACATCGGTGATCGTGAAGCGCGGCATACGGCGGGGCGTGATGACGCTCTTCCGCGAGAGAGAGTGGGGCACGGCTCTGGGCGCCCTCTTTGGGGTGTTTCTCCTCGTGCAGCTCCTGCTCATCATCCTGGTAGGGGCACAGGGAGTACAATCACTCCTGCGAACACGTACCGATATACGGCTGGAAATACGCGAGGAAGCGCAGGACCAGGACATCCACAATTTCTTCGCAGTCCTCCAGCAGCAGGATTTCCTGGAGGACGCAGCATACATCACAAAAGAGCAGGCATACGAACGGGCACGCACCCATGACCCCGAATTGATTACATTCCTCGAGCAATTCCACATGGGGAACCCGTTCCCGGACACGATCGGCGTGACACTGCGGTCACTGGATGACTACCCGCGATTCCGGCGCTTCACAGAGCAGAAGGAGTGGCACGGAGTGATCGACCCTGCGTTCCTCTCGGAAGTGACGGACCAGGAGAAGCAGATCTATGAACTCCTCCGCTTCACCAGAGCGGGAAGATCCATCACAACCATCATCCTCTTCGTTGTGGCAACAGTGCTGCTCTTCATTACAACGGAACTCGTGCGCAGGCGCGTGCTCGGGAGGGCGAACGAGGTTCTCGTGGAAAAGCTGGTTGGCTCCTCCCCTCTTGCTATGTTCGTCCCTTTCGCCACCGAAGCCTGCATTCTGCTGTTCTTCGCCATCGGACTCAGTATCTGCACAAGTGTGCTCATCATCATCAGCTTCCCTGCACTTGTCCCCGCACTGAAGGCAGGAGGAATCCTCTCCGCACTCAATGCAGAAATCTCGTCGCTGATCAGCGGAACATTGCCAGCGTACTTCTTTCTGGAAATTCTCCTCGTCCCGGTGATCGCAACTGTCGGCACATGGCTCGGAATGCACCAAGAACTGCAAGCGCGCACCCTCTCCCTGCACACGAACTGATATGGGGCGCTCACTGCAGTACCAGAGCATCGTACTCCGGACACATGACGTGGGAGAGGCAGACCGCTTCTGCATTCTCCTTACAAAAGAGCGCGGCAAATTAGCTGCACGCGCCCGCGGTGTGCGGAAACCGAAGAGCCGCATGGGCGGGAGCCTCCTCGACTTCCAGGAAACAATGGTATGCATTCGTGAAAGCAGGGGGAGCCTCAGTATCAGCAGCGCCAGCTGTACAAAAGACTACTGCGAGACTTTGGCCCTCTCCAATTTCCTCCAGGCATCACAGGCAACTGAGCTGCTGCTTTCCCTCCTGGAAGATGATCACCCGGTGCCGGATATCTTTGCACTCACGCAGGAATTCCTGGATGGGTGTATGACACATGATCAGGTGCACATACTCCCTTTCACCATCAGGCTCCTGCAGCAGCTGGGGGTCTTCCCGCGGCAGGAATCACACGAACTATTCAGCACCCTCTCGGAGGATGAGCGGCAATTCATCCGTACCTGCTCGCAGGATCAATGGTGGATGGCAGCCCTCCCGCCACAGGACATAGACGAGCGGCTCACGCCCCTCTGCAGACGCATCATGGAGGAACAGACGAACCGGCCACTGCGTTCCGGCCCCATTGCGGATGCCATGCTGCAATAATCAATTAAAAATTGAAAATAGAATATGAGGAAAGGATCGTTCTGCGGATGAATACTTCACAGATTTTGAGGGTTGTGTGCTTCATCTTTCATTTTCTCATTTCCAATTTTCCATTTCTTACGATCGCCTTCTCCACCGCTGGAACCAGACCGGACGCCCGGCAGGTTCTTCTTTCTTCTCCTCCACCACTGGCGGAGCTTCTTCCTCGACCGGAGGATTGAGCTCTTCTGCCGTCACACCGATCTGCGTGTAGAGCGGACGCGCCTCGTAGAGGGAGTAGACCATCTCCTGTTTTTCTCCTCCCCCTTCCCCGCGCACTATCCGCAGCCATCCCGCTCTTGATCCCGGCACACGCTCGCCAACTTTTCTGGAAGTACCCGGAGGGATATCTGTGGTGTACTCAACGCGGTCACCCGGCACCGACGTCTGCCCCCAGACATACGGGCCCATAAGCTCCGTCTGCCGCCCGTCGCGGGTACCGAAGTAAATGAAGTACGCTCGTCCGTCTTCGTAGTGCGTCTGAATGAGGAGATCTCCCGGGCTGTCATTGAGAAACTGCATGTCCTTGTACGGAGGATAGATGGTGGCGTCGGTCCCCTGCGGGAAGTAGTACCGCACGCTGTAGCTGTGATTGATGCGCTGCTGAATGGGAAAACCGTATTCCCACACGCCGCGGTACGCAGTGGTACTCACCTGGCACAATCCGCCTCCGTAGTCCGGGAGCGTTTTGTCCCCCTTAATAACAAGCTCCTGCTTGTATCCCGTCGAGGGGCCCACCGGACCGAGCACTTCATTGAAAGAGAAGGTAGTGCCCTGCGGGATGATGTGCCCGTTGAAACGGCTTAAGCCCGTTGCAATATTGTGCTGGCGGGCAAGCGGAGAACCACGGTAATCGGACTCACCTACCGCCACCACTTCCAGAATGCCTCCGTCCTGAAGATCTGCATCGAGCACATCTACCTTCGGTTGCAGTACCGAAACCGGAAGGGAAATATCCGTAATGCCGCGCGTGAGCGCCTCCACCGTGAGCTGTGCTGCTTCCGAAAGATTCACTCTCCTTCCAGGTAACCCAACGCCATCGAAGACCACTTGCTCTTCTTCACGCCGGATGGCCACCGACCGGGACTCACGATCGAACTGCCTCGCAATCTGCATATCGAGCGCGGCACGGATGGCACCCCTGTCCCAGGCAAACTGGCTGTTGCGGACCACACCCTCAGGGAACGGAGGAAGGACATCACCATCAACCCGTAAGGAAGGAGGAAGTTGGAATGGCTGCCCGAAGAGTAACCATTGTTCCTCTGTGGAATGCCAGGCGGGGTAGTCGTCCGGATCGAGTGTGAAAATGAAGTGCTCGTACCGGAATGTAAGAGGAGCATACGCAGCCACCACACGTGCCGGGGAGAAGGCAGTGACACCGAAAAGAGCCAGGGAACCGAGGAGGACACTACGGCTTCTCATAGTCGGGTGACGGATGCTGATCGAGCGCTTTGTTCACCAGTGCATCTGCCCTGTAGTTGTCCTCACGAGGGATATAGGTAAAGACAACGTCTGGAAACTCCGTGGCAAGTTCTAAAATCTCCTCGTGATACGGCCGCAGAGCTTCCATGCGCACCCGATACTCGCCATTGAGTTGCTTCACTATAAGCTCGGAATCGAGATGGCAAATGATATGGTTTGGATGGTAGCGCTTGGCAATTTTGAGGCCCTCAATGAGGGCCCGGTACTCCGCCACATTATTCGTTTCTATCCCAATGCACTCGTAGTGTTCCCGCAGAGTCACCCCACGAGCCGGATCTTCGAGGATACAGCCAATCGCTGCCTGCCCGGGATTGCCGCGGGAACCGCCATCTGTGAAGAGATGCAGCGTGCCCCCCACCGCCTCAGGCTGGGAAGTATCGAGGGGAAGCTCCTGATCCAGCGCAGCGAGGACTATATCCGCAACGAACCGCTCACGGTCGCTCGCCCGCGGGAAGAGTTGTTTGAGCCGGCGCTCGAGAGAAGCGGGGAGACGAACCATAGCCATAGCATAGAGGATGAGCACCGTTTCTGACAGACCACAGCCTTCGGCTGAGCTTGGAGGTTGGAGCTTGTAGTTTGTAGGTTGTAGGGAAGAGCTTTCGTGCTTTGGCCTTGTGATTTCCTACCAGCTACAAACTATAATGCCTTCTTCTTACACGCACACTCGTCACCGGAACAGCATGATCCTTGCTCCTCCGGCAAATCCAACTTAAAGCGGCCGTCGCGCATATCGATTGTTCCTCCTCCCACGCGCTGGAGTGCAAGCGGCGAGGCGAACACACGCACATCCTGGCGGCCCTCACAGGGAAATACCCTGTCAAACTCTCCTGGCTCCTCACAGAATTCCAGACAGAAGCTGCCCTCAGCATCCACAGCGACGCGGAGTGCCAGATGCTTGCGCCCCTCGGCCTCCGCAATGGCAGCAATGCCCTCGGCGGCAGCGGGTGTGATGGTGAGAACCCATTCCCGTTTCGGAGACTCAGCAATGGCAGTATTGATGTCATCAATCAGCTCATCGATCTCTTCACCACCCATATGGTGTGCCTGGCACCCCTCTTCAAGGGTTTCCATGCCACCCAGATCGCAGGCAAAACAATGGAGACCATACTCCTGCATTACATCCGCGGCCTGAGGAAAAAGTGCAAGGAGCTCCTGCACACGCATGTGCTTTGAGACACACAACTCTCCTCCATTCGCTGGTATATTCGGCGGGACTGGCATAGGGTAGACCTGATCGTACTGGGGTTTCCCCCCCTTTCTCAACCATCTCCACACTTTTTTATGTCAAAAGTTATCCGCTTCACCACGCTGCTGCTCCTGCCGGTTATTACGCTTTTGCTCGGCCTCCAAATTGGAGAGAAACTGGAACAGCAGAAGTTGAGTGAAATGAGCGAGCAGCTTGAACTGCTCTACGCAGGACAGGGAGGGAGCGGGCAGACGCTCAGCAATCTGGAGGAAGGCCTGGATTTCGCCCTCCTCGAAGGCATCTGGCGCCTGCTGGAAAAGCACTACATCAAACCGGAGGATCTGAAGGTGCAACCCATGCTCTTCGGTGCGGCAACAGGAATGGTAAGCGCCATCGGGGACCGCTACACCACCTTCATGACCCCGCAGACAAACCAGAATTTTCAGCAGTCGTTACAGGGCACGCTTGAGGGAATAGGCGCGGAATTGATCATGAAAGAAAATAAGGTGGTGGTCGTTGCCCCGTTGAAGGGTTCCCCCGCTATGCAAGCAGGCCTTGCACCTGATGACATCATCACAGCAGTAGACAGCGTGGACATCGCAGAAGAGACACTCTCCCAGGTCGTGCAGCGCATTCGTGGACCTCGCGGAACCAAAGTGGTGCTGACAATCGTACGGGCAAGTGTCCCTGAACCGTTCGATCTCTCTATCGTCCGTGATGTCTTCACAGTGCCAAGCGTGGAAGGAGAGGTGAAAGAGACAGCGAGTGGTGCTATCGGATACATCGCCATCAACCAGTTTGGGGAAGCCACCGCACGTGAATTGGAAACCGTTGAGCGCGGGTTTACTGACCAGAATCTCAAAGGCATCATCATCGACGTGCGTTTCAATGGCGGCGGGTATCTTGAGCGCGCCGTGGAGATAGCGTCGCTCTTCCTCCAGCAGGGAAAAGTTGTCTCTGTGGCACGCCGGGAGGGCGAACCGGAGCACCACTACGTCAATGGCCGACCTCTCGATACCCAAACACCGCTGGTGGTCCTCATTAACGAAGGATCTGCGTCCGCTTCGGAAATCCTTGCAGGCGCCCTTAAGGATGCAAAACGCGCAACGATCATCGGCAGGCAGAGTTTTGGAAAGGGCACCATTCAGGAAGTGTTTGAGCTACCAGGAGGGAGCAGCCTCCGCATCACCACTGCACGGTGGCTCACGCCGAACGGCACAGACCTCAGCAAAGAAGGCATCCTGCCTGACATCGTCGTGGAACGTACAAACGAGCAAATGGAGGCTGGTGAAGACCCTCAGCTGGATGCAGCGATGGGGTGGTTCTTCCGGGGAACAGGTACAACTGAGATTCCCGCTGTGCCTCCTGCAAATTGAACCGTTGAACGAGCTTGCAGCTTTTAGCTCTCAGGAAATCTTCAAACTTAAGTTCTAAATAATTAGAGCTTTCGTGGCTATCCCCTCAGGACTAGTAAGCACCGCGTGTCATGGTGAGCTGTCATCCTGAGCTTGTCGAACCACGTACCATCACGCGGTGCCCTCCTTCGACAAGCTCAGGATGACACCGCTTTGTATATTGTCCTTCAAAGGATAACCACCAAGTTTTTTCTTTAGTCTTCAACCTTAAGACCCTTCCGAAAGCTGACAGCTATAAGTTAATCGTCCGTCTTAGTACTCGAAGAGTTCGTCTGGAAGGAAGAAGCGCCGGATCTCCGCCTCAGCCGTCTTGGCGCTGTCGGAGGCGTGCGCGATATTGCACATTTTGCTCTTGCGCTCTTCTTTGTTCCCCCATTGTTCACGGATGGTACCGGGTGCTGCCTGCAGGCAATCGGTCACCCCAAGCATTTCACGCATCTTGTTGATGATGTCCTTCCCCTCAAGCACCATGGCGATCACGGGAGTGGAGCTCATGAATTCCTCCACCTCAGGGTAGAAAGGCTTGTCGGCAATGTGCGCGTAGTGCTCCGCGAGTATCTTCGGCTCGAGCTGGATCATCTTGCATCCACGAATGAGAAACCCCGCTTCCTCGAAACGGGCAATCACCCTGCCACAGAGCTTTTTATTGATGGCATCAGGCTTGAGGAGGATGAGCGTGCGTTCCATGTAATGCGGGGAGGAGAGCGGCGACATCGTAGGGAAACTTCCCGGAGGCGGCAAACCAGAAAGTCAGAAAAGTGGCTCCGAGGTGTGCAGTGAGTGCACTTGAGAAACCTCGGAGCCTGGCGCTCAGACATGGCGCCGCCCCCCTTTCGGGTCGGCAGGTCTCAAGAGGAACTTGAGACAGTACCGAAAGGTGGGATGGAAAGACTAAAGACGCGCAAATGGTGCGTCAAGAATCCTTGGCAACAATTATGCGAGCGACTCTTCCATCGCCGCTTTGTTGTCCTCCTTCCCTATCACAACCAGCCGGAAGTTCTCCGGTGTGAAGAGTCTCGCAGCAAGCGTATCTACCTGCTTCTTCGTCACCGCATCAAATCTGGCGAGATAGGCATCCGTGTCGAGCACTTCGGGATACAGGAGCTTTTGCTTGCCATAGAAGTGTGCACGCTCCTCACTGTCTTCCAGTGAGAGAGTGAATTTCCCACGCAGGTAATCTTTCGCACGCTGCAGCTCTTCATCACTCACGCCCTTCTCTGCACAGAGGAGATACTCCTGCGTGATGAGCCCAATGGCTTCGTGGAGGCGGGATTGGTCCACACCGGCACGGGTGGAGATATCACCTGCATCCAGGTAGCTGTCGGAGTCTGTAGAGATGTAGTAGCAGATTCCTTTGGCTTCGCGGATGTTGAGGAACATCCGTGAGCTCATATTCCCACCGAGAATGATGGAGAGGAGCTTCTGGGCATAGCGATTTTTATCCAGGGCGCCCACAGCAGGGACGCCAAGCACAAGATGTGATTGCTCCGTCTTCTTGGAGCGTAGGAATACCTTCTCTTTGCCGTAGTGTTCAAAAGGAACGAACGCACGCTCCTTGGAACCGGCCAGCGTCCCAAAGTACTTCTCTCCCAGCGCCACTGCCCTGGCCTGATCAATGTTGCCTGCAAACACCACAGTGCAATTATCCGGTGAGTACAGGCGTTCCTTGTACTGCCGGAAATCTTTCTGCTGCACACTCCGAATGACCTTCTCTTCCCCTATGGTATCCCACCCAAGGGGATGATCTCCAAAGAGAAGTTCCTCGAAATCCCACCCGGCTCTGTACATGGGTGTGTCCTGGTACATGCGCTCTTCTTCTATGATGACCCCCCGTTCTCTCTCGATATCCTCCTGGGGGAAGAGAGCATAGAGCAACATATCGCTCAGCACATCGCACGCAAGCTCTGCATGCTCGGCAGCAACCTTAACGAAGTAACCCGCATACTCTTTGCCTGTGAAGGCATTGCAGTCCCCGCCTTTGCTGTCGATGGCAACACTGACCTCTTTGGTACTGCGGTATTTCCTGCCACCCTTGAAGAACATATGTTCCAGAAAATGGCTGATGCCGCGCTCGTTCCCCTGCTCATAGCGAGACCCCGCACCGACGAATACATGCACCGTGACAGACTCTGTCCCCTCTGCCGGAGCAGTAATGACGGGAAGGCCCGAACGGAGCACATCGATGGAAAACATAACGGGAGGAGAACGGAGATGGCAGCGAGTGTAGAGGAGAGGTACGTGAGACGCCAGCAAGTATGAAGCGTTGAATTACTGTGCTATATCCTTGACCATGAAGCAGCGTTTTCTGTAGCCTCTTGCGGCAATGCAAGGAAAACTCAAATGGCGTCGGCGCCTGCGAAGGCACGGTTTCCGCTCCCGCATGAAGACCGGGGATGGTCGCCGCGTGCTTGCACGCCGCCGCGCGAAGGGGCGGGCACGGCTGACTGTGAAGAAAACTGGAGGGAAATAGAGAATATAGTACATAGCTGCATTAGCTTCATTAGGGATTTGGATTTTGGATCAGATACCTTATTACTTTTCTAATGAAGCTAACGAAGCTATAGACTAAGAAGCTGACAGGCCACATAAGGAACATATTCCACTGCAAAGACCCTGCGTGTAGGATGACAAGGATGACCAGGCATCTGCACCGGCTTGCGGCAGTACTCTTCTACACATTGGGCTTGAGTTTCTTCGGGGCATACCTCCTCCATGCAAACGGGCTCTACGCACCATGGCCGCAGTGGTGGCTGAGCATCGCAGACCTCCCGCTCATCCTCTGCGGCCTGCTCTACGGCGGGAGCAGCCTCTACCTGAGCGTGACAATCCCACAGAAAAAATCACCTATCCTCGCACTGGTCATCATCATCCCGCTCCTCGCACTCTTCACCTTTCTCTTCCTCCTCAATTACTGGGAACTCCTGGGGCTCCCGGGCGGTGCGGCGTAATTACTGTGCTTTCCCGCTCCACTCCTGCTCCCTTACACCCGCTTGTTTATTTGCGATGCGTGCCGCAAGGAACAGATAGTCGCTCAGGCGGTTGAGAAACACGATCACGTGCCCGTTCACCTGCTCACGCTCCGAGAGAGCTACCGCCCAGCGTTCAGCACGGCGGCAGACGGTGCGTGCATGATGGAAGAGCGCTCCTGCCTCCGAGCCCCCCGGAAGAATGAACTTCGAAAGGGGGGGAAGCTGACTCTCCAGTGCCACTCCCCGTTCCTCCAGATGCTGCACTGCCTCCGGCCGGAGACGATCGACATGCGCTGCACTCTGGAATGGCGTGGCAAGATCCGACCCGATGCAAAAGAGGATGTTCTGAATGGAGGAGAGATCATCCGCCACGAGATCCGGAAGCGCCCGCAGGGCAAGGAGCATGCCGAGAATGGCATTGAGCTCATCTACCGTCCCGTATGCATGGAGACGGTCCGAAGCTTTGGAAACCCGCTTACCTCCAAAGAGCCCGGTACTGCCGGAATCACCAGCCCGCGTGGAGAGGGAGGGACGCGCCATGAGACGATTAGCATACACTATTCTCTTTGTCTTTGATGAGAATTGGATTGATTCGTTAGCTCGTTCTCTCGTTGGCTCGTTCAAACGAGAAACGAGCGAACGAGTCAACGAGTAACGATGCTACGCAAACTGCTTCATGACCTTCTCATGCACCTTCTTTGCCTCCTCCTCCTTGAGCGTACGGTCCTGTGCACGGTACGTGCAGCGCAGAGTGAGCTTGTACCTCTGTGCCCCAATCTCGTCTTTCCCGTACAAATCCGCCACCTCGACATTCTCAAGAAGCTCTGATGTTTTGCGGGCTTTCTCCATGGCCTCACCCAGCGCGCGGTTGTGGCTGAACTCCACGGTTTCGTCGTAGACAATGGAAGGGAACTGCGGGAGCGGCACAGCCACCTTCTTCTCCCCTCCCTTCGCAAAAAGTGCCGTGAGATTGATGAGCGCAACCGAGGTGCGCTCGGGGAGGTCGAAACGTTTTGCGATGGCAGGATGCAGTTCGAAGAGAATACCCACTTTCGCGCCTGCAACAGTAATATCCGCGGCACGTCCCGGGTGTGCCGCAGCATGCGGCTCCGAAAGAGCCCGCGAGGAAAGCTCGTACCCAACCGCCGCAAACGCGAGAGAGAGATCCCGCTTGAGCTCCAGGAAGCTGGAACAGTTGAGATCGACGGCATGCCGGTGTGCGCGGAGAACTCCCATGGCGTGGCAGTCATCCCCCTCGCTCCCAAAAATAGCCCCCTGGTGGAACGTCTGGAGCACATCCTCGACATGCTTGATGTTCTGCTCCGCATGATCCAGAAGACGCGGCAGCACGCACGGCTGCATGAGACTCAGCTCCTCGCCGAGGGGATTCTCTATCTCTGCACAGTCCGCAGGATCGATGTTGCATTTGCGCAGCAGATCCGGACCGAGCAGTGAGAGAGGGAGGAACTCCATGTACCACTCCTCCTTCAGGGCACGCCGGAGCTTCTGCAAACGATGGTCACGCGCAGGGAGCATCGTGGAATCAGCCGGCATCACGGATGCAATCCTTCCGTACCCGAACATGCGCCCAATTTCCTCTATGAGATCATGTGCTCCACTGATATCACCCAGCCGGTGCAGGGGGGGCAACACTGTCAGCGCACCATTCTTCTCGGAAACAGAGAATTCCAGATCACGGAGCACTGCTGTCACCTCCTTCGCAGTCAGAGCCGTTCCAAGCGTGGCATTCACACGCTCCACCGGGAGTGTGATGGGCTCCGGCGATCCGTCATCGCCCCAGCTGTCCATGGAAGAAACAATGCGTGCACCAGGGACCAGTTCGAGGAAGAGCTCCAGAGCGCGCAGAAATCCCTGTGAAACAGTCACGTGCGGAATACCCTTCTCGTAGATCGTTGCAGCGTCCGTCCTGTGCCCCGTTGCAATGATGGTGTGGCGGATGGAAACAGGATCGACTGCGGCACTGTGCAGGAAAATCCTCTTCGTCCCCTCCTTTGTGGAACTCCGTAATCCTCCCATGACACCCAGGAGATCGAAGATGCCCTCATCATCACTCAGAACAACGGAGCCATCCGGCAATGTGCGTTCCACCCCATCCAGCGTCACAATCTTCTCCCCTCTCTTGCTCACGCGCATCCGGATATCCCCCTTGAGATCGCCGGCATCGAAACTGTGGAGCGGCATACCGACCTCCATGGTGACGTAGTTCGTGATGTCTACCGGCAGACTGACCGAGCGCCACCCCGTGGCCTCGAGGCGCTTCACCATCCAGTCCGGCGTCTGCCCGATGCCGTCGATTTCAAGAAGACAGGCACAGTACCGCGGGACGAGATGCTTGTCTTCGACGTGGATCTTGAAGGGAAGCGGCTTCTTCGCAAAAGCCGGCGCCTTGTACGCAGGCTTCTTCTTCCACGTCGCTATGCCGGCAGCTGTACATTCGCGGGCAAACCCTACGTGCGAGAAGAGATCGGCCCTGTTCGTCAGGGCATGGTTATCGATATCGAGAACCGTATCAGAGAAACCAAAGTACGTGCGGAGCGGCTGCCCGACACCTGTATCGCCGTCACCGAGATCCATGATCGGCCGCCCCCCGTCCGCCGGGCAGGGAGGATACTGCTCCTCAAGTTCCAATTCTGTCGCAGCGCAGATCATACCTTCGCTCTGCACTCCGCGAATGTTTACTGGTTCCAGTTTGGCCAGCTCTTCCCCATGCCACTTCACCGTCGCGCCAGTGTGCGCAAAAGCAACGCACATGCCCTCCCGAAGATTCGTCCCACCACAAACAACAGACTTTTCACCACAATCTGTACGCACCTTGCACACGAGGAGCCGGTCCGCGTCGGGATGTTTCTTCACGCTCAGCACTTTGCCGACACAGCAGCGATCCAGGAGAGCCCCTTGCCTTTCCACCGCATCTACTTCAGCTGTATGCGCAGTGATGGCATCCGCTATTGCCTGTGGATTTCCCTCCGGGAATGCAACGAAATCAGAGAGCCAATCGAGTGAAAGCTTCATACGGGCCGCAGCATACACGAGTGACAGAAAGCATTGAACGAGAAAATCGCACTTCCACAGCAAACCTGCTATGCTCTGCAGTAACCCTCCCCTCTCCCCCCTATGCTCAGGAAGCGCAAAATTCCTCTTATCCCCACACTTATAGAGACAATCTCCTGGACGGTATGTCTGCTGTTGCTTGTGATCATGCTCACATCTCTCACAGGACTCATTGTGCTGCACATGGAATTCGACAGGGTCGCCATAGGAAGTTCCAACTCTTCCCTCGCTATCATAGCGGCAGCCCTCAGCACCACACTTTGGTGGAAGTGCATGAAGCAGTGCCTCAGCTTCCATTGCGACAAGTAGTAGGGACTTTGCTTTGATCGCTCATGGAGAAATGGTTAACTATCCGCATTGCGGTTGGTTTGCCAACCGTGCAGGTTGGAGGGATGGCCGAGTGGTCTATGGCGCACGCCTGGAAAGCGTGTAACCCCGCAAGGGGTTCCAGGGTTCAAATCCCTGTCCCTCCGCCACAGTTGAATTCGAGATGAGCACGAGTCCGAAGGACGAAGTGCGAATCCGAAGATACTGTGTCCCGTGAGCCGCAGGCGAACGGGACTGCTCAACAGAGAGAACATGCACACGTGCCTCTCCCGCCATGGTTCGACGAGCTCACCACTGAATTCGAGATGAGCACGAGTCCGAAGGACGAAATGCGAATCCGAAGATACTGTGTCCCGTGAGCCGCAGGCGAACGGGACTGCACAACAGAGAGGACATACACACCTTCCTCTGAGCGCAGTACTGTGTAAAGAAGAAAGAAATGGGAACGAGTCCGAAGATACTGTGTCCCGTGAGCCGCAGCGAACGGGACTACACGACAGAGAGGACATGCATATGTACAACTCCCCACCACAGTTGAATTGCAGATGAGCACGAGTCCGAAGGACGAAGTGCGAATCCGAAAATACTGTGTGTTCCGCAACCCACCAGAGTGAACAAGCACAGTACTCTGTAAAGAAGGAAAGTATGGAATATGGAATGATGACGTATGCCAATGCGGATCAAACGGCGTTACAATGCTCCTAGCTGGTTCCGTTTCCCCCGGCAGTGTTCGATGAGTCGGTACCTCGAGGGAACGCTACATTTACGCAACATATTGCGGATGTGATTCTTTACGGTATATATGGAGACGTGGAGCCTGGAAGCAATCTGCTTGTTTGCGAGTCCCGGTTCCTTGAGGAGCAGCGATACGATTTCCAGTTCCCGGGGCGTGAGCACAGGATCTTCACTCGTTGCGGCTTTATTCGCGGCACCATCGAGAGCCCTCCGGTAGATCCCCCTGAGAACTTCGATCGGAATGAACGTATGTCCGGTCCTCAGCATGCGAATGGCCTGGTGCAATTCTCCAAGTCCTACACTGCTTGTTTCTTCCTGAGTAGGAAGACAGCCTTCTGGGGCCAAGGCCAGGCATTCCTCCGACAGTGCGCTTTCGATGGTCGGAGAGAGTAATAAGGCTCTTGTCTGCGCAGAATTTCTCCGTACTTCTGTTGCGATCCTGAGCGTTGTGGGGTGTGCAGTGACGATGATAATCTTCGGCTCCATCCCCACAATGCTGGCTGCAGCATCGTCCGATGCCGGATCCAGTGCGGCGACGGTTCCGTACGTCTTTTTCAAACTCATTGCGAGAGATTCACGGAGCATTCTGGGATCTACAGCGAGCGCGATGCTCGTCTCCTGCATCGCTTCCTCCGAAAGCTCAGGATAAGAAAGTCCTGATTGCATAGGGACGCATTGTAGAGGAAGGCATGGACAGCTCAGCATCTTTACCGCATATTTATGCTGAGGCGAGAGAGGGAAAGCCGCCTCTGCAGCATGGAAACAATTGGCTTTGCCGCCGACACGCTGGTTGCAACATCCCGTTGCCCCAAGCGGTGAAATCCTGGAAAACACGCTACGCCTATGCCCACCGCTCTCATCGTCCACGGCATCTACGGAAACCCGGAAGAGAACTGGTTTCCGTGGCTGAAAGGAGAACTCAAAAAGCTGGGCGTAGAGACCTACGTCCCTTTCTTCCCCACAAAAGAAAACTTAAAACCGGAGGACTGGTGGGAAGCATTTGCCCCGTACGAGAAGTACATCGATTCGGACACGATCCTCATCGGGCACAGCCTCGGCGTCGCCTTCCTCCTCAAGGTGCTGGAGAAGCACACAGTCAGAGCATCGTTCTTTGTTGCAAGCGCCTGGGGAGACATGCCGTACAACAAGTTCCAACCCGTGATGGCCCCCATCGCAGATCAGGTGTTTGACTGGAAACGCATACGGAAACACTGTGCACATTTTGAAGTCTTCCATAGCGATAACGATCCGTACCCACGGCTGGAACGGGGTGAGACACTGGCAAAGAACCTGGGTGCGAAACTCACGGTCATCCAGGGAGCAGGCCACTTCAATAAGGATGCCGGCTACACCACATTCCCGCTCCTTCTGGAAAGAATCATGACAATCTGTCTTCACAATAAAAAATAACACCACAATTACTAGAGAGAAGCACCTCACCGCACTACACTCTGGCGGCTATGGCGCTGTCTTTACCAGATTCTGGGCAGCATCTGGACCCCACAAGTGCGCTCCCTCCCCTCCCACCGGACGTTGATCTGACGTGCGGAGGTCAGCTGCAACCCGGCGGTCACCGCATCAGGGAAATCCTGCATGATGATAGCGACCATCTCCCCCTGTGGCAGTCGGGGAAGATGATCCTCGGAGCCCTCAATAATGCAGGCTATAAGTACCATGAAATGCCCCGCATGTTGTACCGGCTTGCGCGCCTGTACATGCAGGCATCCGTTCCCCACGACACGGAAGTCATCTGTAAGGCAGATGAGTACGCCGAGGAGGTGGTATTGGAATTCATAGGTCGCTTTGTACGCGAAGGGAGCTGCCTCCATGGGCGGGATCACCTTGTGCAGGCCATGGACATGAACCGCCAGGGAAAGAGCGTGCAGTTCTACAGCATGCCGCACCTCTCTGCGATGGACCCCATATTCCTCAAAATACTCCTGCAGAGGGAAGCAGAAGGCACGAACGTCCGTCCACATCAGGAAGCGGCGGAACAGATGTTCAACCAGCTTATCGTACTCATCGGCCATAAAGTGCTGCACAACCGGTTCCGCCGCGCGTTCAGCCAGGCCGTGAACGCCGTCTTCACCGTCCCGCCGAAGTACAGAGCAGACCTGGAACCGGATGTGAAGCAGCTGCTTGCAACGCACTCAGGGAATGTAGGGCACATCGTGGAAGCGCTCCGGTCAGACCCGCGCTGGGCGATGTTCCTGTGCCCGGAGGGCGGATTCACACGGGAGAAACAACTCGGCATCCAGACCATGACCGCACAAGTGTCATCGGACACGTACATCGCCCCCATCTTCGTCGACGAGCCCGAAGGGTTCATGCGCCATGACTTAGGCACAGCAATGAATATGGACCCCTCACCGGTACACATGTACTTCGGCAAACCATTCCAGCTGGAACCGGGCGGCAGGCACCAGCGGGTGAGTACGCTCATCACGACATGTCGCAATAATTGCAACGCAGTGGGAGCACCCGTCCGCAAATACCGATGGGGGTACATGAAAAGAAGCCGCAAAAAAGAATCGGGACAGGAATTCATAGAGATCGTTTAGGAACACATTCTACAGCGCATCCCTCCGCTCCCGCGGCTCGTAGTACGGGAGACCCAAGGCATCGTAGATGTCTTTTTCTTCCCTGTTGGCAATAACCTTCTCACCTTCAAAAAGGCCGTACTCGTTGAGTTTCCGGCCTTCGCGCAGCGAGGGCCGCCCACCGTAGTCTCATGGACCTTGGTAAACATTGTTTCTCCGGATACGCGCGGCTACGGTCGGCAAGCCACCAGGAGCGAAGGTGGGCTACAGCTTGCCGATTCGCTGATTTGGCGGGAAATACGGGAGACCGAGCTTATCGTATACCTCTTGTTCAGTCTTACCAGCGATAAATTTTCCAGTTCCATTGAAAAGACCGTATTCATTGAGTTTCCATTTGTGTCGCATCGCCACTTTCCGCATGGCAATGTTGTGCTCCTTGCTACCGGTGAAGTAGAGCAGCGCAGCACCCCATTGGTTCCTGCGAACGAACCGCACATCCACCCTGAGCCCATTCTTGAGATCGAAGGAAAGTTTCTTATCGCCGTGCGCCACCGTGTCACGGACAAAAGAAAGGGATGCAATGGCATCTGAAACGTTCTTCGGCTTCTTCGTTACCACAAGCACATCTATATCCCCCACCGTCTCTTTCTCCCTGCGGTACGAACCGGCAATTTCTAATTTTTCGATACCTTGCACACCCCCAATGGTCTTCCGGAGTTTCTCCACATCATCTTTGATCTCCTCACGAGGGAACCGCCTGGTCCGCTCCTTCACGCGCTTCGCGTTCTCGAGAATTTTCTTCTCCATGAGAGCAGACATGCGCGGGAGACCCTGCAGCTTTCCCGCTTCCGCCGCTTTGATGAGCCCTGCAACCGTGGTAATGCCAAGGGCAGATTGAATCTGCCGGACTCTTTTGGGGCCAAGATCTTCGATGTCCATGAGCTCTGCAGAAATCCCTCCCTGCTCAGCACGCAGCTTCACAAGAAAGGAAATTTGCCCTGTTTCCAGGTACTCAATGATCTTCTTGGCGATAGCCTCCCCAATCGCCGGCAGCTTCTCCAGTTCTTTCGCACTGCCGTACGTGCAGACATCCCGCGGCAGATCCTCTACCACCTGCGCTGCACGGCGGTACGCGGCAGGTTTAAAAGGCACCTGCTGCTCAGCAAGCAAAGCGGCTATCTGACGGAGTTGACCGGCGATCTCTTTATTGTTGCTCACGGAACAATTGTACCCTTTTCGTCATGGTGAGCGGAGTCGAATCCATGACACAACTGACCCGCTATGGCCTTGTTATTCTCCGCAATGACAATTGTACGCTGCCACCCTGAGTTCGTCGAAGAGTGGCGGAGCTGGCACCAAGAAATCTGTTCTGAAGATGCGCGGCTCCGTACTCTCGACGAGTACGGAGCCGCTAAGGATGCCGGTGACAGAGTCACCGGCGGGAATTGTCAGAGTGCAACACGCTCAACCCTTCTTCGGCTTGGTCCCTCCCCGGCCATCGGTGTTGCTCGAACCAGTCGAGCACTTGCATTTCTTCATGAGACGGCGACAGGTGGGACACCGGGGGTTCTTCGACATATTTGTCCTCCGACAATCGGTACTGTTCTGCCGGAGCCCGCAACGGAGCTCCGCTACGTCAGTGAAAATTGAGCAGAACAGGTTTCTTGCTGCGAAAATGAAAAGAACAACGTGACAGATGACCTGATCTTGAGAAGACCCAGATCCCGAAGCCAAAGCCGCGGGATCTGGAAAGAGGTGGAGCCAACCCGTGTTGGCGGATGGGACGAGAACAACGCTAAACGGGGAACGTCTGCAGCCGCCACCTGCGGCGGCGGCCGACCGGGCGGTTGCGTTGCCGCAACCAGCCACGGACCTTGGGGCACCGAGGCCCCTCGCCATTCCTGCCGAAGAGATGCTCGTGCCAGCTTTTCCTGCTGGCAAGGAACACCCCGCAGAAAGGACATTCTTGATCAGTCCACGCTACCAGTGAACGAAGCTGGAAACGGAGGCTTCCGCCCTTCCGGCTCAACATGAGTCGTCCATTCCCATTGTGCACATGGTACCGCTTGCCCCGTCTGGTTTTTCGTCGGGACATATTGGTCCTCCAACATGCGTCAGACCCCTCTGGTCTCCGCCGATCGAGCGACCGGCTGGAAAAGACCAGATCATCTATCACGAATTACGTACGCACCTTGCTCCTTCCATAAAATCAAAAGATTGCTCGGTCCGCCTGCAGTAAACCACAAACGGACCGAGCTTCGTCAGGTGAGAAATAAAGTGAGCTACCAGTGGCTCACCACACTTAGGAGAACTTGGTCTCGCAAGTGCGGTGAGCCTTTCTGATGCTCAGAATTTTTCTCACTTTATGAATGCTCTTCCATCGCTGGCACACAGAAGTGCGGACCGCCCCCCGTAAAACGAAGGAGGTACAAGAGCAAGGTACGTACGAAAGACGACGCTTTAAAAGATCACTGTGGTGTACACACCTTGCTCCCCCCAAATGGATGGTAAGGATGTGCTCAGTCCGCCGCAGTGAAACTGTAGCGGACTGAGCGGGGTTTGGGAGATGAGAAAAGAAGCCCAGAAGATCAGGCACGCTTGGCCCTAGCAGCAACAAGCTGTCGCTCCCGGGTCACGTTGTTGGACCCGGTTGCGCCCCGCAGAGCTGCATTCTCAAGCAGCTTGCGGGCGGCGGCCGACATCTCGCCGTTGCCGTTGGTGCTGGCAGCGACCGCTTGACCGGACCCATTGCGGCTCCGCATCTTCCTCAGTGCCTTCTGACTGGCCATAAAACGATTCTCCCAAAAAGTTTCCAGCTCTCCCAACATGGCACGGAAATCCGTGGGCCCCCTTCTATGCATTGTTTCAGTAGTTAAGGAGGCACAAGAGCAAGGTACATACAGAACGGTGTTGTGAATGAACGAAAAGCCCTTCTTGCTTTGAAGGGGCATGCTACTCAGTTCTGTCTCTCCATCAGCTGAGCACCCCTTCCTCATAGAGGAAGCGAATCGGGCACAGGGCGGTGATGAGGTGGGAACGGTTCTTCATCGCTTTGAATAAGATAAACTAATACAGATAATTGTCAATTACTTTGTACCATTACAAGAATACAAGTGACATTCGTCAGAATAAGGAATGGAAACCAAAGAGTCAACCATACATCACATCATCCTTATTTTGCGCATACAGAAGGTAAAAACAGCAAGACAGAGGACTTCGGAATAAGAGGGCAAAAAGCGGAAGGCAGAGGTCAGTACAAAAAACTGACTTCTGCCTTCCAAATCATAAAGACACATTCTTGATTTATAGCAATCACTCGGTACAATCCATTCAGTCTTTGAAAGCATGAATCAAACCGAAGAGAGGAGAGTGCTTATACGGAGCATCTTCCCCTCTTCTGTCCCAACAGCTTCCAACATCCCAATAACCGGAAGGAGGTGAGCAGTGTCGAAGAAGAACCGACGGGAGCGAAAAGCTGATGAACGGAGTTCTCAGCACTCCAATGCAAAAATGGGCAAGCGAGCAAGGGCGAAGCTTGCCCAGCATCAAGCCGAGGCGGTGAAAGCCGCCAAGAAATTTGCTCGGCAACATCCGAGAATCTCGGAGAGCGAGTTCCATCGGCTCATGAAAGCCGCCAAGGGGGGGTGATTCTCCCCACGAAGAGGCACGCCTTGGGTTGGTTACCGCCACGGTAACCGACGCCAGGGCTTTTTCATATTATAAAAAAACATTCTTGATTTTACACAACTAGCAGTTACAACCCATTTGATCGTTGAAAACAGCAAAAAACGGGGAGAGGAGAGTGCTCTCTTGAAAAGAGCATCTTCCCCTCTTCTGTTCCAACCTGAATCACCGGAAAGGAGGTGCCGATGACCAAGAACCGTCAGCAGGCGAGGCGCGACGCAAAGCACGAAAAACCCCTACCAAAGGGAAAACGTGCGAAGAAGGCCGAAGTACGCGCCTGGTACGAGCAAAAGGCCGCCCTTCGCAAAGCCGCAAGGGAAAAAGGATTCTGAGGAGGCACGCCTTGGGTTGGTTACCGCCGCGGTAACCGACGCCAGGGCTTTTCTTCATGCACTCAGGGGTTTGTGGGGGAAGCTCTATAAAAGCATGTCATGGTGAGCACTGACGAACCATGACATGCGCCAAGTTGTCGCAGTTCGTCAGAGCTCACTGTGACAACTTGAGTTTTTCAGGATTTTCCTACGTCCCCTCCTGCCAGCTCGCCAAATATTTCACCTGCTCGGGAGTGAGCTTATCAATAGTCAGACCCATGGCAGTGAGCTGAAGCTGTGCAATCTCCGCATCGATTTCCGGCGGGAGCGTGATGACGTCTTTCGGGAGCTTGCCCCTGTGCTTCACGAGGTATTCGCATGCCAGCGCCTGCCCGCAGAACGAGAGGCTCATTACTTCGCTTGGGTGCCCTTCCGCCGAGGCGAGGTTCACGAGGCGTCCTTCCCCAGCCACGTAGAGGACACGCCCGTCTTTCATAAGGTACTCATCGAGGTAGTGGCGCACGCGGCGCTTGCGCTTGACCATGGTCTCCAGCCCCTTCATATCTATTTCATTATCGAAATGCCCGGAGTTGCAGAGCACCGCCGTGTCTTTCATGTGCTGCATGTGCTCCGTGCGGATGACGTGGTAGTTGCCGGTGACAGTGACGAAGAGATCGCCGAGAGGTGCCGCCTCTTCCATCCGCATGACGCGGTTGCCGTCCATGGCAGCCTGCAGCCCGCAGAACGCGTCTACTTCGGTGACGATGACCTGCGCCCCGAGCCCTTTGGCTCGCAGAGCCACTCCTTTCCCGCAGCTTCCATAGCCAAGAACCACCACTGTCTTGCCTGCAACGAGGATGTTGGTGGAACGGAGGATGCCGTCGAAGGTGGACTGCCCCGTGCCGTAGTAGTTGTCCATGAGGTGCTTGGTCTTGTTGTCGTTCACCGCAATCATCGGCATCTTGAGTGCGCCATCCTGCACCATGGCGCGGAGGCGGTTGATGCCCGTCGTGGTTTCCTCGCATCCGCCGATCACTTTGCTTAGGAGATCCGGATGCTTCTGGTGAATTTCCGTGACGAGATCGCACCCGTCATCGATGGTGATGTCGGGTTCAGTATCGATGACTGCGGTGAGGAATTTGTAGTAGTCCTCGGTGGTTTCTCCTTTGTACGCCCACACAAGCACGCCGTCTTCCTCCGCAAGCGCGGCAGCAATGTCATCTTGGGTGCTCAGGGGATTACAGCTCGTAACGGCAACTTTGGCACCGCCCGCTGTGAACGTGCGTACGAGCACGCCGGTCTCCTTGGTCACATGCAGGGCCATGCCGATGGTGAGGCCCGCAAAAGTCTGGTCTTTGGTAATGCGCCTGCGCAGTTTAAGGAGCGCGCCCATGCGCCGTTCGGCGATCTCCAGATTCAGGCGCCCCTGTTCTGCTAGTTGCGGGTCTTTGACATGCGACATCGGCAGGAGCGTACGGAAACCGGGGAATGCAATCAAGAAAATACCAAGCGTTACTTGTTTACTCGTGGGCTCGTTCTCTCGTTCTCACGAGCAACAAGCGAACGAGTAACGAAACCAAAATCAACCCCAAATGCGCAATCACGGCAATGGAGGCAAATCTTCTCCGTATGTGACCCTCGCCCGCTCCCATAGGTGATCAAGATCGAGGGAATCCATGAGCGTTCCCTCGCACTCCACGGCAAAGGAGCCCATGGCCGCCCCGAGTCTGGCGGCATCCCGCAGAGACCACCCAGCAGCAAGCCCCGTGAGGATCCCTGCACGCAGCGCGTCTCCCGCACCGGTCGGATTGATAACTTTCTCAGCTTTGCAGGACGGGAGAGCGATGGCATGCCCGCGTGTGAAGACCTCCACCCCCTGCTCGCCGCGCGTCACGACAATGAACGGAATACGTCCGAGGAGATCGTCCTCAGTCATTTTCAGCCGTTCTGTAACCGCGCTCCACTCATACGCGTTCACGACAACCCCGCTGCTGGATTCCATGCTCCGCAGGAGAGCATCTTTCCCAAAGGACATCACCTGCTGGCCGGGATCGAAGAGAAAACTCACTCCGAAGCTGCGGCACCATTGCATCGCATCCACCATGATGGTTGTGTCGCGCGGGCTTACGATGGCATAACCGATGTTCTCGCGCTCGTCCGCAAGATCCGGCCACGAGCCTTTGGCATCCGCACCGGGGTGGTAGAAGGTGATCTGGTGCTCCCGGTTATCGGAACCGATGATGGCAGTCGCCGTGAGGGCGTCTTCTCTTTTCTCTATGTGTGCGGTGGAAATCCCCCGCTCCTCGAGAAGCGCGAGGTATTCTCCGCCATCGCTCCCCACAGTAGAAACGAGGAGCGGCTCCTGCCGGAGGAGTTTCAAATTCCAGGAGATATTCGCTCCCGTCCCCCCGTGGTGCCGCTCGAAGTGCGGAGTGACGTAGCCCACGGAGAAGGAATCGAGCGCATTCGGATCGATGGAATCGGTGAAGGACCCATCATAGGTGAGGAGGAGGTCGTAGGCAGTGGAGCCGGTGACAAGAATGCGGGACATGTGAGAAACGTGGAAAACCACCCGTTATGGTACATGTTTTGGGCTCCAGACAAAGAGCACTCTTTGTATGACAGGTCCCTACCTTCACGAGTAGACTACATGTGCAATGCATCTTGCTGTTGTTGGCACCGGTTACGTTGGCCTTGTTTCCGCAGCCTGCTTCGCGGAGCTCGGGCATACGGTCATTGGTGTGGATATCGATGAAGCAAAAGTGAAGAAGCTGAAGAAGGGTGAGTGCACCATCTACGAGCCGGGGCTGGAAGAACTGCTGAAACGGGGGCTCAAAACAGGGCATCTTTCCTTCACCACTGATCTCGCAGAGGCACTCCCACTCGTCACAGTGGTATTCAGCGCTGTTGCAACGCCCCCCAACAAAGATTTCTCCGCTGACCTGAAAGCCGTATTCACCGTCGCGGAGGAGGTAGCTAGGAACGTCGACCACGACCTCGTCTTCGTGAATAAATCGACCGTCCCTGTCGGGACAGGAAGCAAGTGCGAGGAGAAGATCAAAGAGATTCTCAGGGAACGCGGCGTGGAGTACCACATCCCGGTAATCTCCAACCCGGAGTTCCTGCGGGAAGGGTGTGCCGTGCAGGACACGCTGCAGCCGGACCGCATTGTCGTGGGCATCAACGGAGACAAGTGGGCGACGGAGCTCATCGACGAGCTCTACCAGCCGCTCACGCGCGTCGGGAAACCCGTCCTCCACATGCAGAGGGAAAGCGCGGAAATCGTGAAGTATGCGAGTAATGCGTTCCTCGCCACCAAGATCTCCTTCATCAACATGCTCTCGGAACTCTGTGAAGAGACGGGAGGGAACATCCGTGATATCGCGAACGGCCTCGGACTGGATGACCGTATCGGCCCCCGCTTCCTGCACGCAGGAATCGGGTACGGCGGGAGCTGCTTCCCCAAGGATGTAAAGGCGCTCATTGCCCTGAGCAAGGAGACAGGCATTCCCCTGCCCATTGTGAAGGCAACACACGAGGTCAACACCCGCCAGCGCATGCGCTTCTTCCAGAAACTCCTCGATGTCCTCCCGGACAAGGCAAACGTCGCTATCTGGGGACTGAGCTTTAAACCGAAGACCGATGACATGCGCGAAGCGCCGAGCTTAGATCTCATTCCGATGCTGAAGAAAGCCGGCCACACCGTACGCGCACATGATCCTGTGGCCATGGGAAACGCGAAGAAGATGGAACCGGACATCGAGTATGTGAACTCCCCCATGGAAGCGGCGAAGGAGGCAGATGCAGTAATCGTGCTCACAGAGTGGGATGCCTTCCGGGGTGTTGATCTGAACGAATTGAAAGGCGTGATGAGAGGCAAGCACCTCTTCGATGGCCGGAATATCTACGAACCGGAGGAGGTGAGAGGAGCAGGGCTGCAGTATCACGGTATTGGCGTTTCCTGATTTCGTCATGAAGATTCTCCTCACCCTTCGGCCCGTTCCGCTGCGCTCACTCGCTCAGGGCGAGCTCAATAATTATTACACCGATACTCTGTCTTCCTGATTATGCGCATCCTCCTGACAGGTTCGGCAGGGTTCATTGGCTTCCACACAGCAAAAGCGCTCCTCGAGCGCGGTGATGAGGTGATCGGGTTCGACAACTTCAATGATTACTACGACCCGAAGCTCAAGGAAGCCCGCAACAAGATACTCAGGCAGTACAAGAACTTCAGACTTGTGCGCGGAGACCTGAAGGACAAAAAATCGCTGAAGAAAGCTTTCGATCTTATGGGTGCCGGACCAGACACGCGCGTATGCCACCTGGCGGCACAGGCTGGCGTGCGCCACTCCATCGAGCACCCGGAAATGTTCCTGGAGGACAACATCGCCGGATTCGGGAACATCATCGACCTCGCGAAGGAACGGAAGGTCGGCGGCTTCATCTACGCTAGCAGCAGCTCGGTGTACGGAGACAGCAAGATTTCCCCTCTCTCGGAGGACCTGAACACGGATGCCCAAGCCTCACTCTATGGAATGACGAAGAAGGCCAACGAGCTCCAGGCTAGCGTGTACCACCACCTCTTCGGGCTCCACTGCACAGGCCTCCGGTTCTTTACGGTGTACGGCCCGTGGGGCAGGCCGGACATGGCGCTCTACCTCTTTACGGACTGGATAGTGAAAGACAAGCCAATGAAAATTTTTGGTGGGGGAAAAATGCGGCGGGACTTCACGTACATCGATGACATCGTAGCTGGTGTGGTGGCCGCACTGGATAAGAACTACCCCTGCGAAGTCTTCAACCTGGGGGGAGATAAAACCGAAGAGCTCATGGACTACGTGAAAATCATTGAGCAGTGCCTCGGCAAAGAGGGGAGGAAAGAGTTCCTGCCCATGCAGCCGGGCGACGTCGTCCAGACCTCGGCAAACGTGGATAAAGCGCGGAAGATGCTCGGCTACGATCCAAAAACACAGATCAGGGAAGGAATCCCCCAGTTCATTGCGTGGTACAAGGAGTACCACAATATCGCCTAGGAAAGCCATTTACTCCGCACCCAGACTTCCGGTTCGAAGAGGATAACTCGCCAGGTGCGCTTGTCCCACTCCGGGCATGTCTGCAAACAAACAACAACGCCCGCATCCTCGAGGAGATGCTCCGAGAACCGCCGTATCTCCCACGGACTCTCGTACTGCCACTCATGCCCAAAGGAACCCTCGATGAGGAGTGCCCCTTGCACATTCATCCCATCAAGCAGCTGCACTGTCGTCCGTGCAGAAGACAGATGCTGATTCGTAAAGAGGGAATACGCCAAATGGATGCCGATGATAGCAGTGAGCACAGTCGCCATGCGCGGGGACAGAAGCAGCTTCGGCCAGGCAAGCACGCCCCCAATGAAAAGAGGAAGAAAGAGCACCGCGTAGTAGTCGTACCGCGAGAACGCAATGTAGGCAGCTACAAGAAGAAAAGAAGCGACCAGTTCCCACCTGCGTGACCGGAGTATTCCCCATGTGCCGAGCATGCTGAGAATGGCACTCCCCCCCACCGTCCAGAGACGACCTGTGGCAAGCAGGCGGTCCAGAAGTGAAGACTCAAGATCACGGTTGCTGTGTGTGACCACACTCGAGAGTATGAGAGGATTGGTAAACGTGTAGAGCGCAAGAAGGACAACAGGCACAAGGAGATAGTACATACTCCTGCGGATGGAACAGTGTTGCCTGAGACAAGCGAACACCAGCGGGAAGAAGAGAACCGCCTGGTAGGCAGTGAAGAGGGAGAAGAGCCAGAAGAATCCCACCCACACAGAGGGAATTTTCTTTTGCAGCATCCAGAGAAATATCAAAGCCTCAAGAGCCGTAAGAGGTGCCATCATCACCGTTCCCGCCTGCAGGAGTACTCCCCCGGAGAAGAGCCACAGTCCCGCAAGCAGGAACCTCTTTGGACGCGGGAAATCTCTTGCCATATCCCACAGCACCCACACCGCCTGCACCATGAGTGTGGCGAAGAGGATGCGCACCAGCATCTCCTGGAACGGAAGTGCATCCAGCTGGCTCAGAATCCAGCGGACAGCGGGTGGATGCGGATACGGGATGTTGAGGAGATACTTCGCCTCGTCTGTACGTACACCACCCAAAGCCTGCAGGAACGCGAGCAAAGCAGCGTAGGCTTCCAGGCCAAGGATCAAGAGGACACGTCGCATGGCGTACGGGAAAAAGAAGAGAGATCGATGGTAAAGCACCTCCGTGCATCTGCCCCCCGGGCGTGCGCACGATGGTGCACTACTAACCGATCATCGGTAATGGAAGAGATGGCGAAGCCCGAGAGCAGAAGACCTTCTTCGTTCGCCGTGCGCCGCAGTGCCTCCTGCACGCGCCCGCGGGTGAGCGGATCGAGGTAGAGGAGGCGCTCTGCGAAGAGCTGCGGGAGCAGCGCCAGAAGAATGAGGATGCTCACAACGCCGAAGAGCGGCAGACGCCTTTTCACAGGAGAAGTATAGACCTGTGAATAGGAAAAACGGTAACCATTGTGAGTAGCTTGTTAGCTTCATTAGATGATTAGCTGCACTCGGAAAGTAACAAGGTATCAGATTCAAAATCTGAATCCCTAATGAAGCTATAAACCTAACAAGCTATTCATCATCCTCTCCACGTGAGCAGCCGGTTCATGGTGTAGTTCCAGATGACGCCGGTGAACGCACCCACCACCACAGCGAAAAGCTCAGGAAACCCAAAGGAGAAGAGGAAGGCACTCACGGCGTAGTTCGCGAGCGCGCCAAAGAGGCATGCCCCGTTGAACTTGAGGAACCCGACGAACGCCTGCTTCCCCTTCAGTTTGATGTGCGAGAACGTCCAGGCATTATTCAGCAAAAAATTGAAAACGATGGCAGTTTCTATGGCTCCCGCAACTGAGAGGGAGAACTGTTGGAATGTGGCTCCTCCCCCGCGCGTGAGAAGGTACTCGAAGAACGTGAAGGCGGAGACGTGAACAACGACACCAAGCGAACCAACGATGCAGTACTTCACGAACATGAGCGGAACGTACCGCCCGAGAGAAACATCGTAGATATACTCGAGGAACTCAATTTGCACACGCCGTGAAAGCTTGCTCTCCCCGTGCATGCGCTTGCCGAAGGTGAACGGGATCTCCTGCACCTTCGTGCCTTTGGGAACGTGCACAAGGAGATCGAGGAGGATTTTGAACCCTTTGGGATTCAGGTTGGGAAGCGCCTTCTCAAAAGTCTGCCGGTCGATGGCAAAGAACCCGCTCATGGGATCGCTCGCCTTCACCCTGCAGAGAGAAACTGCAAGTCTGGTAGCTATGCGACTCATGAGGTGGCGCCTTTCGTCCCACTCTCCCACACTCCCCCCCTCGGTGTACCGCGAACCGATGGCAATGCCGCCTTCCGCGGCAGCGGCTTTATGAAGCTTAGGAAGAAGACCGCAGTCATGCTGCCCGTCGGCATCCATGACACCAAGCACATCGCCTTTTGCGGCGAGAAATCCCTCGATAACCGCAGAGGAAAGCCCCCTGCGCCCGATGCGGCGGATCACATGGAGATCATCGCGGTCATGCGCAAGCTCCTGCGCCACTCTCCACGTCTCATCGGGGGAATCGTCATCCACAATGATAATTTCGTGCGGAACACCCTTGAGGGAACCCCGGATCTTCTCCACGAGAGCAGGGATGTTCTTCGCTTCGTTATACGTTGGAAGAATGAGTGAGAACATATGAGAGAAGCAGTATGCAACAAACCGTTTGCCTGCCCTGCCTGTCAGCCAAAGCACGAAGTGCGGCGGCTGGAGCAAGGAGCCCCGTGCCTATGCGGAGCGACGAGTCGAAGGGTCGGAAGAATAAGTGAAAACATGATACAAAGTTGCAATTAAAAAGATACTATTCCAGAGAACGAAGACTTGCTCCTCTCGTACCGCGTAGCGTTTGCGTAAGCCAAGAATTGCTTCTTCCAGACTGCAGTGCACTGTAATGTTTTAAACGCGAAGTGGTATGAGAGCTTAAGCCTAGGTAAAAACAGAGAAAAACGCTACCATCTTGCGCAGATGAAAATTCTCGTCACCGGCGCAGCCGGCACCATAGGCACCAGACTGTGTGAAGTCCTCCGGCAGGAGGGGGCAGAAGTCATAGGCGTGGACAGGGGGCCGACGAAGTGGCCGGCAGTTGATTCAGTGAGTCACCGGGCAGATCTGCGGTATATGGATCAGGTGATGTCGCTCCCGGCAGATGCCGATATCATCGTGCATCTCGCAGCGAATGCCCGTGTGCACGAACTGGTGCAACACCCGGAAAAGGCGCTCGAAAACCTCATAACAGTTTTCAATATCCTCGAATTTGCGCGCCAGAAGGGCATAAAAAAAATCATATTCTCCTCCTCACGCGAGACCTACGGCAACACCGGCAAGAAGTCTTACACTGAAGATATGGTCCGGATAGAGAACTGCGAGAGTCCCTACACAGCGAGTAAAATCGCCGGCGAAGCTCTCGTGGAATCGTACGGGCGCTGCTACGACATCGATTTCGTCATCCTCCGGTTCTCCAACGTCTACGGGATGTACGACCGCTCCGTGCGCGTGGTCCCCAACTTCTTCAGGCAGGCACGGGCCAATGAACCAATGACGGTGTACGGGCAGAACAAGTGTCTCGACTTCACCTATATTGACGATGCGGTCACCGGCATACGCGCAGCTATAGAGAAGTTTGATGGGGCAAAGAACGACGTGTACAACATCGCCTGCGGAAAAGGCACGACCCTCATGCATCTCGCCGAACGCATCAAAGAACTCACAGGGAGCTCTTCGTCCATTGAAGCTGTGGATTCGCGGCGGGGAGAGATCACGAGATATGTCGCAAACATCAGGAAGGCCCGCAGGGTGCTCGGCTACATTCCCAAGGTACCCTTCGAAGAAGGGATAGTGAAAACTGTCGAGTGGTACAAAGCAAATACATAGCCCCGTATGGACCAGGAATACACCTACAATCCGGATCAGTACTGGCAGAATACCGAAGACTCTTATCCGTACTATCCAACGGTACGGCACCGCAAACGGTTCATTCTCCGCGCACTCAAAAAACATATACAGGCACCTGTATTCAGTGCATTTGATTTCGGATGCGGAGAAGGATCGCTCCTCAAATCCATCCAGAACAAATTCGGCCTGACACAAGAGCACATTGGAGGATGCGATATCTCCAAGAAGGCAACAGAGAGAGCTCAGGAGAATCTGAGGAGCCCTCATCTCATACACGCCCTGTATCCCAAACTCCAGCATCCCTTCGACGCCATAACCTGCTGCGAAGTACTGGAGCACACAACAGAGTACGCGGATATCCTGCGTTGGATGTACGAGAATCTCAAATCAGGAGGAGTGATGATCGTTACCACGCAGACCGGGAGAATCCACGCTTCAGACAGGTACACAGGGCACACGCAGCACTTCCGTATCCGGGAGCTCCGCTCTCTCCTGGAAAAAATGGGACTGGAGATCCTGCAGGCGCGGCTCTGGGGCTGGCCACTGTTCACCATCCAGAAGTACCTCACGAACGTGCGTTTTGATCGCATTCGCAAAAACTACCTTGAAGGAACACTCACACTCCGCAAGAAGATCGTTTTCACAATCGCGTACTTCGTGTACGTGCTGCACGATCTCATCCCCTTCGGGCCGCAGATCTATATCGTCGCAAGAAAGCCGTAACCGCTAGGAGGGCTTTTTCTCTTCGTGATACACCTGCTCGGCATTCACCTCCCAGATGTTGGCATTGTCCTCTGAGCCCGCCACGATGTTATCCACCGCCGTCATGGCAGTGAGCATGCTGTGATCCTGATTGTTGTAGCGGTGCATGCCATTGCGCCCCACAAGGAAGAGATTGGGAATAGTGAGAGTAAACTCGCGGATCTTCTCCAACTCATCGTACGTACCAAAATATGCGGGATACGCCTTTGGCATGCGGAGCACACATGCATCTAAAACATCCTCTTCCCGCATGAATCCAATCTTTTCCACTTCAGAAATACCAAATTCAATCATCTTTGCGTCGGGCATGTTCCAGAGTTCATCCCCCTCATTCACAAAGTATTCCAGCCCTATCCACACAGTATTCTTGCGGTCCGCAACCAGGTACGGACTCCAGTTATTGAAAATCTGTATACGGCCGACACGCACCTGCCCTTCCTGAACATAGATCCAGTTATCGGGAGCCATGGGAGCAGGCTCTTTTCCCTTCTCTTCCACATGGAGTTTCCGCGTGAGGAGACCCACCGTCATGAAATCCCGGTAAATGAGCCCACTCGCCACTCTCACAACATCCGAAGGCGGGACCGGATGCATCATCTGGATGAGGTGCGAAATAGGCACCGTGGAAAAAAGGTAGTCACAGGAAATCTCTTCTCGTTCGCCCGTATCCACGTTCTCCACGGTCACAGAGGTGATGAGAGGCTGAGCAGTGACTGCCTTCTGTCTTCTGCCTTCCCGTTCAGGGTCTCGAACGACTGACCACTGTACCCCGACGATTTTTGTCTGCATCCGTACCACCCCGCCGCACCTGCGCACCTGATCTGCCACGGTCTCCCACATATGCCCCGGTCCGAATTTCGGATAGTAGAAGCGGGTAATGAGGCTTGTTTCGCGCTCTTCCTGCGCTTTCTTAAAATCGCTGCTGAGAAGATCTTTGATTGCATGTGTCACCGCCCGTTTGAGTGAAAGCCCTTTCACACGCTGAGCTCCCCAGTCGGATTTAATCTCGCTGCAGGGAATACCCCACACCTTCTCGGTGTAATCCCGGAAGAATGTCTCGTAGAGCCGGCGACCGAAGCGATTGATGAAGAATGCATCGAGGTATGACTCATCTTTTCGCGGGGAAACCTGCGCCTTGATGTAGGAAAGACCAATGAAAAACGTGTTCCACAGACCCAGGCGCCTCGCTACTGTGAGGGTGATAGCAATGGGATACGGAAAGAAGTTCTTGCGGTAGAAGATGCGTGATTTTCGGGGACGCTGAAGCATCACCTGATCCTCACGTTCAGGATCCGGGGCCTTCCTGCGGACTGTGAGCCCGTTCCTCTTGCCCACTCCATCGTCCGGCAGGCATTCGGGACACAGATATTCGATTACTGCCTCCGCCGCAAAATCGATCTCATGGCCAAGCTCTTCCGTATCTGCCGCAGGAGCACCCTGGAGCGGAAGAATGTTGAACCACCAATGCATCACCCGCTCGCTCTTGGAGAAGAATCTGTGCCCCCCGATATCAATGCGATTCCCTTTGTAATTGTACGTCTGCGCAATCCCCCCGATGGCATCCGTCGCCTCACAGACAATGGGCTGGATGTCTGTGCGCTTCAGGAGCTCATACGCTGCAGTGAGCCCTGCAGGACCTCCACCGGCGATGACGGTGATTTTCGACATCTGCCCTACTCTAGAGATGCAGGAAAAATGATGCCAGTGAATGCGCAGAATTGTTCCTCAGGTGCATTGTCTCAGTGGAATACATACCGTTTCCGCATCCAAAAGTTCCAGATGAGCACAATCCACAGCGTGATGAACATAGAAACAAAGTGGTGCAGATGGATGAACTCCACGAAGAAGTACAGGATCACCTCCGTCCAGAATAACCCCCCGACGGTAATGACGATCACCATCGCAATCTCCTTTGTGCGGCTGTGGCGGCTCTTAAACACCCACACGATGCTCGTGAGGTAGTTCCACAGGAAACCGAGCGTATACCCGAGGAACGCCGCAAGAAGGTAATGCATGTGCATCACCTCAATGAAAAAAGCATATGCGACCAGGTTCACCACCGCCGAAGAGCCACCGACGAAAATGTAGCGCAGGAATTGAATGCGGGCCGAAGTTGCAGGTCCAAAAAACCAGTGCTTCATGCACAATGCGTGAATAAAGTGGAGAAACTATAGGGAAACAGTGAGCCGAGGGAAAGCAGAAGCATCACTTGCCGTACGTTGCGCGGCACCATTGCCATATGTTCTCGCGGTGCACAACGCACCAAATGGCAAAGACGACGTCCACTGTTGCAGGAACAAGGAAAAAGAGCGGTCCTAATTGGAACACCGCCCCATGCTGCAAGTAGAAGTACATCCACTGGAAATGGAGCGTTACGAGAACGATGGGAATCCAGAGCGGCTGCTTCTTTAGGACCGGCAGTGCAGCCAGCATCATGAAGTAAATCCCTGTCTGCATGTAGAAATCATCCATGTGGTCCAGCGCAACATTCAGGCCTATGCCCATGACAGATCCAAGGAGGAGGGCGAGCGGTAAACCCCTCTCCGTGAAGAAGTGCTTCGGCTGGAAGAGGGCGTAGAGCCCGAGGAATACCAGCACGGGCGTGGTGTGCATCATGTCGCCTTGCCCCGTGAGCGCAGGATCAACGAAGTAGAAATTGTGGACAGAGAAAATGATCTGGAGCGTATGTGCAGCATTCAGAAACATCCTGCCGGGCCCGGACCAAACATTGGCCTCATTGAACTCCTGGTGCACACCGACGTTAATATGCCCCACCTGCACGTACTGCAGAAGCACATACACCACCGGGATGAGAAGCCCGTACCAAATCTGCCGGTACCGCCACCACCAGGCCTTTCCCGGAGCAGAAGGCGTAAGGTAGAGGAGCAATGGCAGCAGCGCTACGGAGAATGGCAGAGATATGATGGAAAATCCCCAGGGTAACCAGGTCCACCGTGCACCCTTTGCAGCACCATAGATAGTGAGGAACACAAGACAGTTGTACGTCGCAACCATCCATCCCCGCAGGGAGGAGAACGAGTGGAACGGCATGAGGGCGATGATGGTTGCGAAGATGATGCCGTGCCACAGCGACTTGAAGAGCTTCCAGGCGGCAAGGAACGCGCAGAGCGGCAGGAGCATGCCCGAGAACATCTGGAACTCAATCTGCGCGATGGGAGAACGTGAGATGAGGTACCAGGGCACAGCGAGAATATTCATGCCGTGAAAGCCAGGAATGGAGAGATCCAATTTGCCCGCTGCCAATGTCTCAATGAACTGCTGGAAGAAGAAGTGATCGTCCATGGGGAATGGCGTGGCAGAGACAAAGGCAATCACCGTCACAAGCGTGAGCAGTGCAATGTACCCCCAGGCCAGAACAGTGGTGCGGCGAACGGAAGACAGCACAGAGAAATGGTACGGAAAGAGGGGAAGAAGTGAAACCAGAAGTTGCCGAAATCCCCATTTTCCTGGCTGTGCACCATGCACAATCTGCTACTCTGTGTGGCATGAAGTACGCGGTCTGTGTTGTGGGCCTCGGGTACGTCGGTCTCCCTCTTGCGCATGCTTTCGCACGGGAAAAACATGAAGTGTTCGGGTACGACATTTGCAATTGGCGCATCAGGGAGCTCTCTAAAGAACACGACAGAACGAACGAACTGACAGATGCACAACTGAAGGAAGTCACCATCACCTACAGTAACGACCCCAAGATCATTGAGCAGGCCACTATCATCATTGTTGCCCTGCCTACACCAGTGGATGGCAGGAATAAACCTGATCTCTCCATCCTGAAAGCAGGATCAAAAACTGTGGGGCAGCGCCTGTGGAAAGGATCGATCGTCGTGTACGAATCCACCGTCTACCCCGGGACAACCGAAGAGATCTGCGGGCCGATTCTGGAACGGGAATCAGGACTCATCTGCGGGAAAGATTTCTTCCTCGGATATTCTCCCGAGCGCATTAACCCCGGAGACAAGGAGCACACTGTTTCCAAAATACGCAAAATCGTCGCAGGCCAGGACGAGAAAACAACTGATACGCTCTGCAATCTCTACGGATCCGTGATTGAAGCAGGCATTCACCGTGCACCGAGTATCAAGGTGGCAGAAATGGCAAAAGCCATCGAGAACGCACAGCGCGACCTCAACATTGCGTTCGTGAATGAGGTAGCCATGCTCTGCCACAGAATCGGCATCAGCACACAGGACGTGCTCGACGCGGCAAAGACGAAGTGGAATTTTCTCCCGTTCCAGCCCGGACTCGTTGGTGGGCACTGTATTGGCGTGGACCCGTACTACCTCGTGGAGAAGGCAAGGCAGCTTAAAATGAAAACGAAAGTGATCACCGCCGGCAGAGCCATCAACGACAACATGAGTGCGTTTGTCGTGAAGGAGGTGATAGATGCGCTCAGAATTGCTCCGAAGAAAGCGCGCATCCTCGTCCTCGGGATGACATTCAAAGAGAACATCCCTGATACGAGGAACAGCAAATCACACGATGTCATCGCGGGACTTGAGAAAGCAGGGTGTATGTTTGGCGAGGGCAAGAAGCCTGCCCCGCACGATCCCTACGTCTCTCGCGAGCACGAAGACATTGCGGATATTCTCAGAAACGGGCCATACGACGCCATTCTCCTGCTTGTTCCCCACAGAGAATACCTCGAAGCAGGGACAGAGGCATTCATTGAGGCCACCGAACCTGGAGGACTCATCTATGACCTCAAATCTGTCTTAGACAGGAAGACAATCGAAGATGCAGGGAGGAAGTACCTCGCCCTCTGATTGATAGCTTGTAGAGTGTAGCTTGTAGGAAATACTGAAAAGTCCTTTGAGGCTCAGAACCTAAAACTTCCTACTCACTACAAGCTACAAGCTATCTCCTAGAATTCCACCTGGTGCTTCGCATCGAAGAGCTCCGCATCTTCCACACCCGCCTCTTTGCGGAATGCATCGAGCACTTCCAGAGACGTTTTTCCTTTCTTGGGACGTACCCCGTACGTAAGCTCCATATGATCACCGCGTGTATGTGCGCTTAAGAGACGGAAGGAATCCGCAACCTTGCCCAGGAGCACTTCATAGTCCGAGACATTCGCAGCAGACTTCCCTTCCCCGGACTTGCACATGAGACGGATGACGGACTCATGCTTGCTGGTCATGCCGAAGTTCATCCATGTGAGGAGAAGGATAACGAGACAGGTCGACACCACCGTCATGCCCGCGAGAATGTACATGGCTGCCCCCATACAGAGCCCCACAGAGAGCACCATGAGAATATACGCCATATCCTTGGGGTCTTTGATGGCTGTGCGGAAACGGATGAGGGAGAACGCGCCCAGAATGCCTATGGCCCGCGTGAGGCTCCCGCTCCCCACCATCATCACCACGGAACCGAGCATGCAGAGGAGTACGAGTGCAAACTGAAAGGACTGCGAGTACGAAAGGCCTCTGTGCGTGATCTTGTAGACCCACGCAATAATGATCCCGGCAATAAAACTACCACCTAATGCAATAGCGGCAATGAGGGGATCTTCGCCGCCGAAGGTTGTTCCAATATCCGGAATAACTGGTCCCATACGTACTGGAGGAAAATGGAGAAAAAAACATGTATCAGGAGTGCTGCTCCCAGAGCTCCCGCAGATGCTCTACGGACAAAGCGTACTTGGAGTGAGAGGTCCGTTCCAGCTGAAAATCCTGAATAATTTCATGAAACCATGCAGGAATGGCATGGTTGCACTTCATTTCAAGTACGCTCCAGTTGGGGTGGCAACGCGAGTGCATCCTCTGACCGATGAGCACGTGCGGCTTCCAGACGGAACGGAGGCTGCTGTCGATGGTGATACGGAACCTGCGGTCCTGCATCCCCACGAACGGCTGGCGATTGTATGTGACGAGGACCGTCGGCTGCAGGTTGTACCACGCCTGCAGGATATGAGCCTCGTGCGTCACCTCTTCGCTGGCTTCCACTCTCTCCAAGAGATGATTCAAAAGCCCGGACATGGGCAAAGCAGAATGCAGATGGCCCACAGAAAGGGAAAGGCGGTCCTTCGAAACCACAAAATCATGGCGTCTCTTAATTTCCAGAAAAGCGTACGCATTTTCAGAAAATATCTCTTCGTATGTCCGCAAACGCACCTTGCGGCGGGAGAGGAGGCCCGCGTCTTTCTCGTAGAGAGAGTGAAGATCGAGCGAATCAAAGTAGAGCGATGAGACGGGATACTCTGTACGACCCCTGCCTTCCTCCACAAGAAACGGATCCGGTTGGGTGTAGGGAGCAATGCGGTCAACGAACGCCGGAATGATGCGGTCAGGGATGAGGAACTTCACCTCAATGCGGCGGAAGTGTAGTGGGGACGCGAGCCGGCTGTCTTTCCTGAGTGCAAGCATCATGTTTACTGTGCGGAATCGATGGTGATGACTGCCCCGCTCAATGCGAGCGTCTGCTCGCGGTTCCCCTTAAAGGTGCTCTCAAGGACAGAAACCGAAGGCTCCGCGAAGAACGGCTTCTTGATGTATGCAGCAATGGCAGTACCGTTCTGCTCAAACTGCACGCGCTCCACTTTCGCATGCGAATCATCTTTGACAGCGAGACCTATGGAACACCCACGGAGGATGGTGTCGTAGATGAGAGGCGCACTGCGCTCACCAACGCTGAGACATTTGTCCCCGTTGTTTGCGCTCTCGATATTGCGTATGGCGATAGAACTCCAGGAGATATCGAGCCCGTCATTCCCATTTTCAATGAAGAGACTGTTCTCCACCACACCGGAAAGAGCCATATCGACATCGAGCCCGTCAAAACTGTTGCGCTCGAAACGTACGCGGTTGATGTCTACGTACACATATTTCAGATTCAGACCGTCGTCCCCATGCGCATTGCGGATGATGGTATCCACCACCGTGACCGGGCTGTTGTGGAATACGACCATGCCACTGAAGAACGCACCGTTGAGGAACGCTTCACCACCATCCGCGAACTCGGCCCACTGAATGGCACTCGGCTCGGTGACATTCAACACGGCAAACACGCCCCACGGCTCCTCCGGATTCTCTGCGAAGAAACGAATGGGCAATTCTTTGTATCCAATCAGAGTCGCCGGTGCGTAGGAGAGGATGGATACACCCTTCCCGAAGCGGATGGTGGCTCCTGGCTTCACGGTGAGACGAACTGTGGAGGGGATAATGACGGTTTCATTCAGAATATGCACTCCGCGGAGCACAACTCCGTCCTCCCCCTCCGGTTCGAAGAACGGATAGCGAGCAAGGAATGCATCACGGCTTCTGTATGCCCCATCAAGATGCTCAAATGTCCTCTCATCCACAAGCACACTGCCAATGACATTGGCTGCCTCACCGGTAACGGCATTGCGAACCCCCACCTCCGGGTCGAGTGCATCTGCATTGAATCCTGCCCCTTCCACCACCACAAAGAAGCGGTGTTTCGTATGCGGTGCCGTCACAACCATCCCATTCGCGTCAAGCACAGGATCCTCTGTCCAGAGCAATGAAAGGTGCTCATTCTGCGTCTCAAGAACTATACGCCCCCCCTCGTCGGGTTCATCGCGCAGAAGCAGAGGGATGCGGCTGTCTTCCCCACCCCACCGGCCATCGCCGTTGTCCTTCCACAGTTGCACCGCCCCTTGCTCTGCAAGTAATGCAAACTCCGGGGGAATGGCGATCAAATCCAGCATACCAAATGCCACACCCCGTTCGGTGATGTCGAACGTGCGCAGGAGTCCCCTGCGCTGCTCTGACCCCGGCGGAATGCGCTCAGTCACGAGGACCTCCGATATCTGCAGCTCTTTCTTGAGGAATTCAATATTGGATTCAATTTTCCAGAGAAGCTTCTGCATCTCATTCTTCACCTGCCTGTTGCTCTGGAGCTTGAGTGGATCACGGTATGCAGCCCGCTCAATGAGCGCATAGAGCCGGTCTCGCTCCGCAAAATCATCGGCAACCTGCGCCTCATCCTGCACATGCTCCCAGAGAGCACGATGCACAGCGAGCTTGAGCTCCGGCACACGGAACGCCTCATCCAAAAATTTGTTTCCCGGGAGGAAAAGAAGGGTGCGGGGAGCGTAGAGACCAATGTCCCAGGGGAGAGGTTCAAACTTCCCCTTACTCGGATCAAAGAACAGACGGACATTGAAATCCGTCACATGGCGGCTCCCGGCGAGAGCACTGACGACATACCAGGAAACAAGCCGGTCTGTGTCGAAAATAGTCCTGAGCTTCGAGAAGAACAAAGGATCAGTATGGGCACCTTCCTTCGAAAGCTCGAGGAGCAGGTCCACTTCTTCGTACGTGTCGCTCCCCGGCTTGGTGACGTACTTGTCCCAGTACGCGACCTCATCAAACATCGGATCCCACTGCTGGAAGTAGGAATCTCCTCCCCCCGTCTGGTAGACGTTCGCATCTCCCGTGCGCCCCTGCTTCTCCAGCATTTCTTTGGTCCAGTGTTCTATCTGCGTGTACAGAAGAGGCTTGCTCCCGTTGAGAGAAACAGTCACAAACTCCAGAGGGGAATGCAGCAGATTGAACTTGCGCATGCGATAGACGTTCAGAGCCTCGGCAAACCAGAAGCGATCCTCCGGGATGATGAAATTGATCTCCCGCATGCCATGGAAGAGATGCTCTTTCTGGAATTTCACCCTCCACGACTTCTTGCGGTATGCCCAGTGGTTGAAAATGTCCCCGCGTACCCGGATTTTTACGTCATACGTCTCTCCGTCCGCCGTGAACACCGCATCAGTCCAGTCCTTCGCATCCTCGGTGAGGAAGAGATTGCCATACCAGGGGGAAGGAAGCTCTGTCGGCAGGGAATCCTCTATACGCTGCAAGTCCTCATCTGCAATATCCAGGCGGTAGGAGGGGAGCTCCTCAGGCGGTCTCTGGCCGCGGTAGAGAAAATTCATGGAACGGTCAAGCACCCGTACCGACGAAAGCATGCCCGGAATCTGGCTGATGAACGTCCGGCGTGCGAGCGTGTCATGGGGAGTCGCCTGATAGATAAGGAGACCGAGGAGGAGCAAACCGACTGCCTGCACCGCGACGAGCAGGGCAATGATGCTGAGAATGATATGGAGACGGCGCATAGGGTAATAGTAGCTTATGGAAAGCCCGGAATAGAATGTTCGAGCCGATTCGGATCCACAACGGTGGTGTGGATAACATTGGCTGCAGCTTCCGTCACTGCATTACGCAGGTCCAAAGTAAGCGGGAGATCCTGTGCTCCGGCTGTCACTCCTTTCAGGAAGAAACGGTGATGAGTATGTGGCACCTGAAGAGGTTCCCCGCTCGGCCCCGCCTCCGGCTGCTCCGGAGCGACAAGTGTGTATCTCGTATCAAAGTACACGCTGTCCTGCGCCACACCTTTTACACGCCCCAGCGGCACAGACACATCTGCGAAGTCCAGCACTCCATTGCCGTCGTCACGGAAGAGGAGGATCTGCTCCGCCGGCGTGACGGAAAGGGGCAGAACTATACCAGAGAGCACGGCCGCTACGGGCCCGCGGGTGGTGACATCGAGAATGAGCCCGACTCCCTGCTGCCGCTCAGATTGCACAGGGACGCGCTGCGTCACGAGCAGTTCGGACCGCTGAAGCTCGTTCCGGAGAAACTCGATGTTCGCTTTGACCTGATTGCTCCGGATGTCGAGGTCTCTCTTGATCTGACGGTTACTTGGGAGTTTCTGAGGATCGCGGTACGCAGCGCGCTCAATGAGGTTGCGCAACTTCTCAGCTTCCTGCAGATCCGCATTGACCTGCTCCTCGTTGCCTAGGTACTCCCAGAGAAAACGGTACGCGGCAACGCGCCACTGCGGCACTGCGAATACCTCATCCCAGAGGGGATTGCCTGGAAGCGTGAGAAGGGGGCGCGGATCTGTGAGGAACACATCCCATGGAATAGGCTCAAACCGTCCCCGCGAGGTATCGAAGATGAGTCGCAGATTATCTCCTCCCACATGCAAATTCCCCGCGAGCAGGCTGTGTGCGTACCACTTCACCATCTGATCGATGCCGAAGAGGGTCGCAACCTTCTCCTCAAAATCAGGACGCTCATGTGCTCCCGGCTCCATGAGCGAGAAGAGTATGGCAAGCTCTTCGTAGGAATCATGGGGACTCGCGACGGACTCCGTAAACTTACTCCAGTACGCCATATCCTCGAAAATGGGATCCCATCCATCGAAACTTGACGTATTCACTCCGCCAGTTTTGTAGAAGTTGATGTCTCCCGGGCGCCCCTGCTTCTCCAGCATTTCCTTCGTCCAGTGTTCCACCTCAAGGTAGAGAAGGGGCTTGCTGCCATTGAGAGATACCTGCACAAACCGCATGGGAGGCTGGAGCAGACCGAGCTTCCTCGCGCGGAAGCTGTTGAGAGCCTCAGCAAACCACCCGCGGTCCTCCGGAATGATGAGACTGACCTGGCGCATGCCCTGGAGGAGGTGATCCTTCTGGAACTTCACCCGCCAGGATTTCTTCTGGTACTTCCAGTGATTGAACCGGTCACCCCGGATGCGGATATCCACCTTGTAGGTTTCACCGTCGGCCGTAAAGGTGGCCGGCAGCCAAAACCTGGAATCCTCCGCAATGAAGACATCCGTATTCTGGGCAATTTCCTCCTCAAGTTTTGCAAGATCCTCTGCATCAATATCAATCCTGTACTGAGGGAGCTTTTCCGGGGGAGGAGATCCCCTGTAGAGGAAATCGAGAGAGTGGTCCGCAAGGCGAATCCCGGCGAGGATTGACTGCATGCGGCCTATGAACGTCGTCTGTATGATCGTGCTCTTCGGCGTCACCTGGTAGAAGAGCAGCGTGAGCCCCAGCAGAAGCATGAGCTGTACTGCTGCCACTGCAAGAAGCACGATGACGATGAGCTTTATTCTGCTCATGAGCCGTAATACTACCACAAGAAAAAACAGTAAATGTTGTGGTCATTAGGAAACCTCTGAAAAACCCATCAGCATGTCATGGTGAGCGTAGTCGAACCATGGCATGCGCCAAATTGTCGCAGTTCCTGCCTGCCGGCAGGCAGGCGTCAGAGCTCACTGTGACAATTTGGATATTTTCCAGAGGTTCCTTAGGTATTCCGCATCTACTTGCAACTTACTGCTTTTTTCTTGCCGCCACATAGTACCCCGAAGAAAGAATCCCCTGTTCTTCCTGCTTGTGATGGATGTCCCCGTACTCCTTCGTGATCAACCATGCGAAGAGGAGCATGAGTTTGGCCTTGAGGAACCAGAGAATCTTGAAAGGCCGGAATCCGAGCGTGTCGCACTGGAACCCGATGCGCTGGTAGAGCACGGCAAGCGCTTCCCCGGTGGATGTTTCTGATTTCAATTCTTCAATCGTAAACTCCCGGAGAAGGTACCGGAGACCATACTTCGTGAAGCGATAGTAATCGCCCGGTGCATCGTGAATGGGAAAGATGAACCGTGTAGAGAGAAGGAGCAGACCACCCGGCTTGAGAATACGATGGAACTCCGCGATAGCCTTCGGCGGGGTATGGAGGTGCTCCAGCACTTCCGTGCAGAGCACCACACCAAACGAATTGTCTTTGATTTGTGAGAGATTGTGCGCATCGGCAATGATGTCCACCTTCACGCCGGGACGCGCTTCAATGTCGAGCGTGGTGCGGTTGGGAAAGAGCGTGCCATACTGGTCATTGCCACAGCCGATGTCGAGTGTTTTTGCGTCACTCGCATACTTCCGGAGAAATGCCTTCAAACGAGAGCGTGTGATCTTGCGCGTAAGGCCGATCGTATCGAGAAAAGCCATGCCAATACTCTATACTACATACCACATTCCACATACTTTATACTCTCTCCATGCGCATCCTCATCCTCAGCAACACCTTAAACTCCGCCAGCGGCTGGGGAACCTATGCTCGGAACACGGCTCTCGGCCTCAGGGCCCGGGGACATACGGTCCGAGCGCTCACGCGGGAGAAGAGTGACTACGACGATGAGCGTGTGTGGCTGCCGGAGCCGCACCACCTGCTGGGAAATCCTTTCTTATGGTTCTGGAGCGCGTGGGCTATTCGCAAAGCGATCAAAGAATTCCAGCCGGACATCATGCACATTCTGGTCGAGCCCTATGTTCTGGCCATGCCGTTCGTCCGCCTCACGATGAAGAAGATGCCGCCGTGGGTTCTCAGCATCATCGGTACGTACAGCGTCTCACCGCTCTACATTTTCGTTGTCCGGAAACTGATGTGCGATGCGTACCGGCGGGCCGATGCATTCGCCGTGCTCAGTCACTACACACAGAAAAGAGTGTCGGAGTCTGTTGTGGAGCGGTGTGGTGACACCTGCGCCGCTGATGCGCAGAAGAGGATGATGGTGTTCCCGCTTGGCATTGAGGATGTGCCGGAGACCCCGCAAAAACTGGATCCCAACTGCAGACACATTCTGTTCGTGAGTGAAATCAAGCCGCGCAAAGGCGTGCGGGAGATCATCAAAGCCTGCGCGGAGTTCAAACGGACATCGACGATGCCGTTTCACATGCATTTCGTCGGAAACGTCCCGCAGAGCAATTACACGGATGAAGTGAAGAAGCTCGTGAGGGATCTGAACATGGAATCGACAATCACCTTCCACGGCCCGGTCCCGCGCAGCAAACTGCATGAGTATTACGACTTCGCCGACCTCTGCCTGGTGCTCGGCATCAGCGATGGCCATCACTTCGAAGGACACTCGCTGGTGTTTTTGGAAGGAAACCTTCGCGGCATTCCGGCCATCGGTCCAATTGAGTCTGGCGGAGAGGAGGCCGTGTTGGATGGTGTTTCCGGGTATTGCGTGGATCCGCACAAGCCCGCGGATGTTGCGGAGAAAATGCGCTGGGTACTGGAGGAACACCGGATCAGGCCGGAGGATTGCAGAAAGTGGGCGCGCGACCACAGTGTGGAGCGGCAGGCGGAATGTTTTGAGGGGATTTATGAAAAAGTTCTTGCAAACACGTGACCCGGCCCGGTTATACCAAGTTGCAATAGAGAGGATACCAATACGAGGGCAGTGGTATAGCATCCTCTCGTACCGCGTAGCGTTTGCTCCAGCCGAGCATTACTTGCAAAGCATTTCAACAGATTCGTAGCATTTTAAACGCGAAGTGGTATTACTTTTGCCCGATGAGCCGGAGAAAAGACTCCTTCCGGCTCTGGGACCGGAAGGGTAGGATACGTCCGCTTATGATAAAATATCTCCTGCAGATCGTTCGTATCCCTTTTATTCGGGATGTGACGACGATGCAGATTGGCAGGTTGGTAATGATCGCAAGCAGTTTTCTCGCATCCATCCTGTATGTGCGTTTTTTGGGGCTTGCCGGATACGGTGAATACTCAGTCGTTCTTGCATATACAGGAACCGTGGGGCTGCTGACGAATTTAGGACAACAAGCCACAACACTCACTTTTTTTGCAGAAGCCTACGGACGTAAAGATTACACAGCTCAGACCAGGGTGCTTTATTATTATGTGCTGACCTCGGCAGGAGCGGCGTTACTCCTCATTCTACTGGCTTTCACTTCGCCTATGATCACAAAGCAGATCTACGGACAAACTGCTATCGGCACCCTCGCAAGCCTTGTATTCGCATCATCGATATTCGAACTGCCGTTCACTTTCATTTCCATCGTCCTTCAAACTACACGTGAGATCCGTACGCTCACAATCTTGGAAAACACGAAGAACTTGCTCCAAATCTGCATCGCGGTCGGTCTTTTGATGATGGGGTTCGGCGTGCCGGGACTCATCGCAAGCTCGCTGATCACGGCCGCATGTTTCAGCCTGATCGGAATCATGCTCTATCCGAGACTTCGCCGCAGGCACGGGCTGCCGGAATTTCGAAGTGCGCTTTGCTCCGGAGACCTCCCGCACTTTTGGCAATACACGAAAGACGGCGCTTGGATTGCAATCGATAAAAGTCTCGGCAATTTGTATCCGAATATTTTCCTTTTCACATTCAGTACGCAGGTATCACCCGCGGTGGTCGGACTCCTCCGGCTCGGTATGAAACTTGCAGACCTGCCTGCATCGTTCGTACTAAGCAGCATCAGCAGACTGGCATCCTCTGCAATCCCCGTCATGGTTGGCAAAGGAAAAAATTCTTTGCGATCTTCGCTATTGCGCCTCACAAAGCATACGGCAACTCTTCATGTAGGAATCAGCCTGCTGGCAGCATTGATCATTCCTCCACTCCTTCCCCTTGTGTACGGACCCAACTTTCAGCCAGCGGTGTATCCGTTTCTCGTGATCTTGTTCCTCAATGTATCTCTCGCCTTCCATGCAATTGCGACACCAATCCTGCGAATCTCCTCCAAAATTCACATCGCAGCGATTCTCAATGGCATCGCAACACTCGTCGGCATCGGCCTCTTCTTTGGATTGGGAACTCTGATGCAACCGCTCTGGTCGCTCTACATCGCACTGACTGTGTATCACTGCATTATCGGACTCCTCTTCTTCCCCGTCATGAAAACGCTCGACCAAATGAGCCAAAAAGACGGACTCCGTCTGGTACACTAACAACATGCGTGTTTCCCAACCCGATCGCTACCTGCTTGCAAAATTCGTCGAGGAGAATTCACACCTCCTCACAGGTTCCCTGCTCGATGTCGGCGGACAGGACGGCAAACGTTACCGCCGCTATTTCCCGCACATCACGAAGCACACCGTGCTGGATCCCGATGCATCGGCCAAGCCTGATATCGTGTCCGGCGCGGAGAAGATGCCGCTTGCAGATGCATCCTTCGACAGTGAACTCTGTATGGAAGTGCTGATGGATATTTATGATGTCCATGCAGCCGTGAAAGAAATGGCGCGGGTGCTCAAACCCGGCGGCCACCTGCTCGCATCCGTCTCCTTCATGTCCCCCCTTTGCGACGAACCGTATCACTTCTGGAGGTTCACACCTCACTCCCTTCGTAATCTCTTCGCGAATGATTTCACAGACATCCGCATCGAGCATCGCGGCGGATACCGGACCGAGCGTGCGCAGAACTGGATCCGCTACTGGATCGAGCGTCTGGACCTGTACAAGAAACCTTTGCTCGGACGACTTTTCTCACTCGTGAGCATGGCACGGGGACACCTGGCGATGATGCTCGATCGGCATGATCGGTCGGCGGCGAATAAGAAATATGCGCTGGGGTTTAATGTGGTGGCAAGAAGGAAATAGCTATACTCCTTCAGCTATGAAATTCACCACCTCCTGGGACGACGGTTACGCAGATGACCTGCGAATAGCAGAACTTCTCGATACCTACGGTTGTCTGGGAACGTTCTACGTCTGCCCGAGGGGGCAGCACCGGCAGGATATGCTGACGCAGGATCAAATACGTGATCTGAGTACCCGGCATGAGATTGGCGCACATACCATCACGCATCCCCGCCTCACTCAGATACCGGAAAACGATGCCCGCCGTGAAATCGATGAAAGCAAACAGTGGGTGGAGGAACGGACAGGAAAACCCTGTGCACTCTTCTGCTATCCCTACGGGGAAACGAATGACCGGATCGCGCAGATGGTGCAGGATGCCGGATTTTCGGGGGCGAGAACCGTGGAACAGTTCCGGTTTTGCGATGATGATCTGTTCCGTCTGCCGACATCCCTCCACGTCTACCCATTCCCTCTGCGTCCCATCTTCAACCGGCGCGCGCTTAGCCCCTTGCTCACCGCCTGGCCGCATCTTCGTGAGCTCGGCATTCCGGTCGCCTCTCTCCGCGGATGGCTGCCGTTCTCGAAGGCGATGTTTCGCTCGGCTCACGAGCGCAAAGAGCCGTGGTTTCACCTGTGGGGTCACAGCGCCGAAGTGGAAAAATACGGCATGTGGCAGGATCTTGCGGATTTTCTGGACTACGCCCGGACATTTCCGGATATTGAAATGGTCTACAATAGCGACCTTTTATGAAAATACTTTTTCTCAACGATGACTATCCGGAAGAAGGCGGCAGCAGTGTTGCCGGGGTTGTGCGGACCCTCGATCACGGGCTCACCGAAGCCGGACACGAGGTATATGTGATAGCGACGCACCGGAAAGAGAAACACCCATCGATCATCCGGCGAGGACATATCGTAAGCATCCCCGCATCGTATCGCCAGTCGCTGCGGCATTATCACTGCCTGAGGATTCCTGCAGTTTCGAAGATGCTCGACGGGGAAATCGCGAAGATTCGTCCGGATGTCATCCACGCACACAACGTGCATCAGTACATCACGTACAATGCGCTGCGCATCGCGCGTAAACACACGGACAAAGTCTTCATCACGCTCCATGACGTGATGAGTTTCAATTTCGGTCGTCTGGCCACGGATCGTTTCCTCAAAACCGAAGGCCAGGATGTGCGAACCAGCTGGATCGATCATCTCAAGCAGGCTCAATTGCAGTGGAATCCTCTACGCAATGTCATCATCCGAAACATCATGAATGCAAACGTGAAGGAGGTGTTCGCCGTGAGCGCCGCCCTGAAGCGCGCATTGGACGCGCACGGCATTCCGCGCGTATCCGTCGTGCCAAACGGCATCGACGCCGCGTCCTGGGTTGTCAGCCCGGAAACGGTGGACGCGTTCAAAACCAAACACGATCTCCATGGGAAGAAAGTGATCCTTTTCGGCGGCCGCCTCAGCCGTGACAAAGGATCGACGCCCCTTCTGCAGGCTCTGCAGGCCATCAGGGGATCCGTCCCGAACGTCGCGCTGCTCGTCATCGGCAACAATGACCGGTGGGAGGGGCTCCTGCGGGAAGCGGGCGCAGAAAACTTCCGCGATTGCATCCGTTGCCCCGGCTGGATGACCATGGAAGAAATGAAAGCCGCCTACGGAAGCGCAGATGTCGTGACGACTCCTTCGCTCTGCCTGGATACCTTCAACCTGATGAACATAGAGGCGATGGCCCTCGGCAAACCCGTGGTTGGCACGGTCTTCGGCGGCACTCCGGAGATTGTCGTAAACGGCGTGACCGGATTCATTTGCAATCCTCTTAAGACGGAGGAATATGCAAATCATCTCCTCACACTCCTGAAGAATGATACGCTTGCGGAGAAGATGGGGCGGGCGGGGAGAGAACGGGTGGAGAAACTGTTCACGATGGAACGGCAGGCACAGAAATACCTGAACCTCTATGGGCGGTAAGCGGCAAGCGGACAGCGAAAAGCCGCTGATGCCTTCCGCTTACCGCTTACCGCTGCCTGCTCAGAGCGTCCCCTCCCCCTTCAATTCCGCCTCCATCATGAGGGTGACCAGTTCCGCGAACTTCACTTTCGGTTTCCAGCCCAGTTTCTTCCTGGCGTAGCTCGCATCGCCGCAGAGGTGCTCCACTTCGTTCGGGCGGAAGAACTGGGGATCCACCGTCACCACAGTCTTCCCTGTCTTGGAATCCACTCCCTTCTCGCGAATTCCCTTCCCCTTCCACTGGAGACGGATGCCCACATGGGCAAACGCCTTCTCCGCGAACTCGCGGACAGTGTGTGTCTCCCCGGTAGCGATCACGTAATCCTCGGGTTTCTCCTGCTGAAGCATGAGATGCATGGACTGCACATACTCCGGCGCATACCCCCAGTCACGGCGGGCATCCAGATTCCCAAGAGGAATATTCTCCTGACTCCCGCCGACAATGGCGGTGACGCCGCGCGTGATCTTCCTCGTAACGAAGTTGGAACCACGGCGTGGGCTCTCGTGGTTGAAGAGGATTCCATTGCACACATAGAACCCATAGGACTCACGGTAGATGCGGGAAATCTCGTACCCGTAGAGTTTCGCCGCTCCGTAGGGGCTACGAGGCTTGAAAGGTGTCTTCTCATTCTGCGGCGCTTCACTCGAGTCTCCACTGAAAAGTTCGGAAGTGGATGCCTGGTAGAAGCGCGCCTTCGAGAAGCCAAGAATTCGCAGAGCTTCGAGCAAATTCTGCACGCCAATAGCATCTGAGAGAGCCGTGTAATGCGGCACTTCGAAGGAAATCTGCACATGTGACTGCGCTGCGAGATTGTACACTTCATCCGGCTTGCAAATGGACACCACATGGACGAGGGAATTCATGTCTGTCATGTCCCCGTAGTGCAGGTACGCGTCTTTATGCCGATCGAAAAATAACTTGTCTATGCGCTGACGGTTGAAAGAGCTCGTGCGGCGGACAATGCCATGCACTTCGTACCCTTTCTCTAGCAACAGCTCCGCAAGATAGGAGCCATCCTGTCCCGTGATACCGGTGATGAGCGCAACTTTGCCCATGCAGAAACGCATCATAGAGCCGACAGCGAATGCCGTCCAATGGCCAAGGGGATAAATGAAGCAAGTTGACGCCACAAGATGCAGCACCTACCCTGCATGCGCTATGTTTTCCTCCATCGTAAACACCATCCTTCTGCCTGTCAGGCTCGTGTTCCGGCACGAAACGGTGAACAAGCTTGGCCTGCGCTCGATGCGCGATGAGAGGAATAACATGGTGAAGAAGCACGCCAAAGGGAGGTTGCTTGATATTGGATGCGGCAGTAACCAGCTCGTGCGCTCCTACGGCCATGAGAGTGTGGGCATAGACGTCTATGACTTCGGAGGAGGCGCGCTGCTCGTGAAAGACAGCGCAAATCTTCCCTTTGACGATGCGTCATTCGATACGGTGAGTTTTGTGGCATCGCTCAACCACATCCCGCAGAGGGAAGCCACGCTCCGGGAAGCTCACCGCCTGCTCCGGCCGGGAGGCAGAGTACTGATTACTATGCTCTCCCCCCTGGTCGGGATCATTCGGCACCACCTCGCATGGTGGGATGAAGACCAGCATGAACGGGGAATGAAAGAGGGAGAAGCAATGGGCCTCTCACCCTCCTTCATTATAGAGATTATGGAAAAACAGGGATTCAAGCTTCAGAGGAGAAAACGCTTCGTACTGGGCTTAAACAACCTGTACATCTTCGAGAGAAGAAACTCTAGCGAATGAGATGCAGGAGGAACACCTGCAAGTTTGAGGAGGAAACACGCGGAAGCGGAGGAGGCACAGGCACTTCCCGGAGCAAAGGATCCTGCTGGCGCATCTGCGCAACCTGCGCGCCCTCGTACCCGAGAACATGGGTAATGCCATAGCGGGTGAACACATCGCGCAGGGAACCTTGCTGCACCAGACGTGCAACCGTCGTGGGATGGAAAGGCACCAGAACGGCATCGGTGAGTTGCGCGAGCTGCTCTACCCGCACTCCTCCCATCGCAAGCGCAACAACTGCGTTTTCACCCAGCGTATTCACTCCTTCTGCCATTGCCATCACTTCCGGGACCGTGCTCCTCCGGTAGCGTTGCCCGAAGAGGACGCGATTCACTTGGATGAGATGCACCGAGAGCATCACCGTCATGAGGATGATCGCAACAGTGCGGGATGAAAGCCGCAGCTGTTCATGCAAACTCTTCGCAACTGCCACAACGCCGACGGCAGCAAAAAATGCAAACATCCACCCGTAATCCATCGTGTGATCACGGGCGTAATGCATCACAAACCTCATGAGAAACTCAGAGAAGAAGATGAGTCCCAAAAGGAAGAGCAGCATGTTCCTGTTCCTCTTCCACAGCACCGCTGTGCCCGGAAGCACGAAGAGCCAGAATGCCAGACCTCCGAGCGTCTGCAGTTGGAAAAATGGTGGGATGCTGCCTGCAAAAAGCCAGAAACCGTTGAGAACTTTCATCCCGAACGAAGGCGACCCGACATCAAAATTAATGAAGATTTTCTGCTGCTGCAATTTCTCCAGAAAACTCATATCTGCATATGCGGCGACGAGCGACTCATCGTGCGCGGCACGGTTGAAGAGGTAGGTATAGGGGTCAGGGTACAGATGAAGGTAGAACCCCTCCTGTATGTTCTGCTCTCCAGGCCAGAGCAGCGCCAGATTGTGGTTGGTAGGATACCCCTGGGAACGAATGTCCCCGGTGTACGGAAGAATGTAAACGACTCCTGTGCAGAAAAGGAAAAGGAAGATGCCGCCAAGAGCCTTCTTCCAGTTCGGGAGGCGGAACAGCACGTACCCCAGAGAGATCCAAGGAAGGAAGATGAGAAACGCATCCCTGGACGCGACACATGCGCCAAAGCTTAGCCCTGCCAGTACGAGAGCGAGCTTCTCTGAGTGTCCGCGAATCCAGAGATAGAGCGCAATGGAAAGGAAGAGAAAGAAAAAGGCAAAGGCGTAAAAATCCGTCCACACAGCCTGGCGCCAGAAGAGCGGCAGAAACGAGAGGAGCACTGTGCTGCACCAAGCCGTCGCAGGAGATGAGAGCTTGAGGACAGAGAACCACCACGGGATCAGGCTCACTGCGAGAATAGCCGAGGCAACCGCAGTCCAGCCCACCAGATCCGACCATGGAATGAAACGGGCAAACTGCGCGAGGAGCACCGTGCTCAGCCGCCCATCCATGGTACTGGTCACACCGAGGGAAGGAAGAAGCGCGGCATTCAGGTAACGCCCAAGATCATCGGTAAGACTGAAGAGCCCCGTGTCTGCAAAATTGCGAACAGGGAGCAGAGGCATTACATCAAATCCCTGGCCTGCAAGCAGCGCAGGCAATAACCAAACAAACGGAATGAGTAGTACGTACAAAACCAGCAGAGAGAGCTGCCATCCAAGCCGCTGGGTCTTCGGAACCGGAACCATAGAACGATCATAACACCTCTTCCTGCAGGTAACAGCCAAAGAAACTGCTACCATGGCACTATGCACCGCAGAAATGCCCTTCAGCTGCTCAAAATCATTGGGATTCTCCTGTTTCTTTGGATTCTGGCAAGAATCGACCTCAGCGCACTCATGGAAACAGCAGCACAGGCGAGAGTGGAGCTTCTGCTCGCGGCAATAGCACTGGTGTTCGCCACATACTTCCTCAAGGCTCTCCGCTGGCACACCATGATCCGTGCCATGGGTTCGCAGCAGAGCTTCGCACAGTCCTGGCGCATCTACCTGCTCGGATTGTTCTTCGGACTCATCACGCCAGGAAAACTCGGAGAGTTTGGAAAGGTGGCGTACCTGCGCCGCGATGGCATAAGTACGAAACTCGGGTGCGCGCTCGTTATTTTGGACCGCATTGCAGATGTGATAACCATCAGTGTGCTTGGTATCGCAGCTGTGGGCCTGCTCTTCGGCTGGCAATGGAGCTGCATTCTGGGAATTGCAGCATGCACTATCGCAGGGATACTTTCGCTGGTTGTCGGAAAAAGCTCTTTTGTACGGAAATTGTTCCGCCACAAAAAAATCCAGTGCCTTCTCCCGCACGCCGGCAGCATCGTTGGCCTCACGCTGCTGAACTGGATTGTATATTTCCTGTGGGCTTTCTCCATTGCACGGAGTATCCACATTGAAATGCCATTGCTCCCCCTCGCGGCTTGTTTCGTACTCACAGCGATATGCTCCATGCTCCCTATCGCCCCCTCCGGGCTCGGGACACGTGACGTGGCACTCCTCACACTCCTCGCCCCGTTCGGGGTACAGCCGGAAGAGGCAGTGGCACTTGCGATGCTGATGTTCGCAAGCATTGTTCTCAGTTGTCCCCTCGGCGGATACTACTGGCTTACTGCCAAGCACCGCTCCAACCCGAAAATCCAACACGAGAACTTGCTTGAGAAGAATGCACCTTTCAATTCATAATGCTCCGGTGCGAACGACAATTGTCATTCCGGCATACAACGAAGAACAATGCATCCGGAGCGTGGCAGAGAGGGCGAAAGAATATCTTGGTCAGCATCACAGAGATGCGGACATCATTATTGTCGACGATGGATCCACGGATAGAACGGCAGAGGTGGCACGCGGAATCCCCGGAGTTTCTGTTATTTCACATCCCATGAACAAAGGATACGGTGCTGCTATTAAAACAGGCATGAGAGCAGCAAAGACAGAATGGTGCATTACGTACGATGCAGATAACCAACACCAGCCGGAATCTCTGCTCCCACTCCTCGAAAAAATCTCCGAGCAGACAGACCTCGTCATCGGCGTGCGCAAGGGGTACAAAGGCCCCATCATCAGACAACCCGGCAAACGCCTTATTGGGCTGATTGCAAATTACCTGACGGAGACAAAAATCCCTGATTTTAATTCCGGTCTCCGGGCATTCCGCAGGACGGTGTTCCTGCAGTACGAGCACCTGTTCCCCAATGGGTTCTCCCTGTCCACGACAAGCACCATCTGCTTCCTGAAGCAGGGGCACTCCGTGGCTTATTGCCCCATTGCCATCAGGCAGCGCACAGGGAAAAGCACAGTCCGCCTCCGCGATGCGCTCAAAACGCTGATGCTCGTCATCCGGCTCACTATGCTATTCTCTCCCCTGCGCGTCTTTCTCCCGGCAAGCGTGCTCTGCGGTCTTCTGGGACTCGCACTGCTTGTGCAAGGTCTCTACGTTGACCGGAATATTTCGGATAGCACCGTTGTCCTCATTCTCTTCGCAACCATCCTCTTCTTCTTCGGCCTGCTCTCAGACCAGATAGCGGCGATCCGGAGAGAAATACATGTACGAAAATAACACCATGATAAGGCGAATCATTAGCCTCGGCATCCGAACCATTGCGAGCCACATCCCGCCTTCGGGACTCAAGTCCCGCCTGTACGGATGGTCCGGCATACAGATTGGAAAGAGGGTACACCTGAGCCCCGGCGTCTACATCGCAGACGGATACCGAAGCAATCTTGTGGAACTGCAGGATCAGTGCGTCCTGTCTCCATACGTTGTTCTCGTGCCGAGCTCACATCCCAATACCTCCTTCCTCGCAGAGAAGTGGCAGGTATCGAAGCGGGCGAAAATCACGATCGGCCGCGGCGCATGGGTGGGCGCAGGTGCTGTCATTCTTCCCGGAGTGACCGTGGGGGAAGGTGCAATCATCGGCGCAAACGCAGTTGTGAGAAGTGATGTTGCTCCATACGAAATCGCAGCCGGCGTACCGGCGAAACGGGTAGGTGACGTGAGAGACAAACCACAGGTACAATCCTGACCCACTCCCCCTCCCGTACTGCTATGTCCGGACAGAACACGCAATTGCGCAACGTCTATGCCGAGAAGGCACTGGAACAGATACCGCGTCTGCTGAGCCTCCAGGACCGCAACCGGTACTCCCCGACGTACGGATGCTTCAAAAGAGCATTCTGGATGGACAAAACGGTGGACTACCACGATGGTTTGCCACAGTACGGCTCGCTCTCCCTCGCTCTGGCATACACCCAGAACATGCCGGGGAATATCTTCAAAGACCAGGAGAAGATGCGGGAATGGACAATCGCCGGGATGAAGTACTGGGCGAAAATCCAGCACCGTGACGGCTCGTACGATGAGTTCTATCCCAATGAGAGAGGATGGACCGGCCCAACTGGCTTCCTGCTTTACGGCATGATGCGCAGCTATATGCTCTTGAATGAGCGGGGGGATTTCCCGGAAACATTCAGGGATGAGTTCTTCTCGGCAGCACGAAGATCTGCCAACTACATCATCAAGTATGACGAGCACGGCGTGCTCGCAAACCACCATGCCATGGCAGTCCTGCCCGTCTTCTATACGTACCATGTCCTGCAGGATCCTTCCCTGCTCGAAGGCTACGAGAAAAAACTGGCCGACTTCATGCAGTACCACCATGAGAAGGAAGGATGGAGCCTGGAGTACGATGGCGCGGACATCGGCTATCTCTCGGCCACCGTCAGCTTCCTCGGGAAGGTATACAAACTCAACAGAGATGAGCGCCTGCGGAAAGTCATGGAGGAAGCTACCGAATTCCTAAGCTACTTCGTCTACCCAAACGGCTTCTACGCGGGAAGCATGGGCAGCCGTCAGACGCTGCACTTCTATTCCCACGGTTGCGAAATCCTCGCGCCGGAAATGCCTCTCGCCGGGCGCGTCGCAGACGCGCTCCTCGTGAGTCTGAAAGAGGGAAAAATCGTCCCCGCAGCCATACAGTCGGACAGGTATTTCCTCTACCGCATCCCCGAACACCTGGAATCGTACCTCGATTTCGGTGAACGCCGCGGGGAAGCGAAACTCCCATACGAGAGAGCAGACTTCCAGAAAGTATTCCCGGAGAGCCGCTTCTTCATCCGCAAACGCGGCCCGATCTACCTGCTCGGCAATGCAGCAAAAGGCGGCGTGATCAAGCTCTTCGATGTAGAGAGCAAGAAGCTGCTCCTCAATGATTGCGGCATCATCGGCGAAACAACACAAGGAGATGTGCTCACATCACAGTGGGTGAACAACGAATACTCATTCGAGCACAGCGGAGATTCTTTTGCAGTCAGTGGTGCACTGAATCCGGTTCCCATGAGCAAGACATTTACACCACTCAAGCGCATCGTCTTCGTGCTCTTCATGCTGCTCTTCGGATGGCATACGCGTCTGGCGTACTACATTAAAGGTATCATCCGAAAGATCCTCGTATTCACGAAGGCGAAGAAAGACGTGACATTCCGGAGGGAAGTTGCGCTCTCAGACCAGCTTCTCCGCGTCCGCGACAGCATTGAGCTGAAAGGGAACACGACATTCTCATCCCTCCAGATCGGAGATGAGTTCTTCGTGCGCTACGTACCTCAATCCGCGTATTTCCAGTCACAGGAATTCGATGCAAAGGGATTCTTCCTCTCGGAAGAACAGCTTGCGATGCTCAATGAGAAGAAATCCATCGTGCTTGAACACACCGTTGATCTGAAGAGAGGGACAATGGGCAACCTCATCGTTATTTCCTAGCGCGGAGTTCTCTGCAGAGAGATGTCATGTCCACGAAACGGTACCCCTGCCCCTTCAACAGTTCTACGAGCCAGGAGAGGAGCGCAAACCCCTGCTCTTTCCGGCGTCCGTACGCCAGACGGTACGCCAGAGGGAGGTGATGGAAGTTCCCGGGAGTGAAGAAATCATGCAGATGGGAATCGATGACAAAGACGTGCGGCCAGTGAGCAGGTTCCCGGAGCTGACGTTGCCAGAAGCGGCGTCCGCGGAGTTTGAGCATGCTTACGGTGACCCGGCGTCTTGAGTGGGCGAGCGCAGCAAACGGCAGCTCGAGGACTCCCCCTCTCCACATCCACGGTTCGGTAGGCAGTGCACGGTAGTCAAAGAGCCCACGGCGGCGCGAGGGGAAGACGGAAGAATCGAACGCGTAACCGGCTCCGGAAAGGGCTTGTATATCGCCGGGATACAGCACCCCCTGAGGGGCACGGTACCCGAGCGACGGACGCCCGAAGAACGCGGAGAACACATCCTGTGCCTTCTGCATTTCTTCTGCAGAAGACACCCTGTACTGCTGAGTGTTGTGTGTGTGTGAATGCGCATGCACATCGAGATTCGCAGCCCGGAGGACGCAGATGCCGCCCTTGTTCCCCTGCAGGAGGGAAGTCACCACAAAACAACTGAGCGGAAGCTTCTGCGCGGCACAGAATGCAAGAACATCGTTCAGCGGCTGCTCTTCTTCCAGCAATGCTGCAGTGCCGGTTCTCGCCCCGTAATCCGGCTCGATATCGCAGGTGAGCACCGCAGTACGAGGGAAGGCATCTATGGCGATTGCACGATCAATATCTCCCTGCAGGCGGATGGAATCTGAGACAGTCACCGAAAAATTCTACACGAAAGCCTCCTAAGCGCTTAGTATGAAGCCATGATTTCCCTCATCATCCCCGCATTCAATGAGGAAGGAGCAATACTCCAGACGCTGGAACAGGCCCACAAGGCATTAAACCAATGCGGAGACAGCTACGAAATAATCGTGGTGAACGATGGCAGTACGGATGGGACGGGTGCATTGCTCAGAAAAGCTGTACATCCTGCCGTAACCGTCGTGCACCACAACACGAACCGTGGAAACGGTGCCGCCCTTAAAACAGGCATCCGTCATGCAAAGGGGAACACACTCGCCATAGTAGATGCAGATGGAACATATCCCATCAGCCGCTTCCCGGACTTGTACAGAACAATGCAGAAAGAAAAGGCAGACATGGTTGTCGGCGCACGCAGGATAAACCCGCAGGCAGTAAGCCTGCATAACCGCATCGGAAAATGGATTCTTACAAAACTCGCTGTACACCTCACCCAAATGAACATACCGGACATCAATTCCGGAATGCGCATGATGGACCGCGCGCTCGTTGAGCGTTTCATGCACCTTTTCCCGGACGGCTTCTCCTCTTGCATTACCATTACTCTCGCTGCTCTCACGAACGGATATAACGTCACGTTCATTCCTATTGATTACTTCGAGCGGGTCGGGAAGAGCAAGCTCTCCGCAGGAGTGTACGGCCCCCTGCATTTCATGTACTTCCTCACTATTATTGGCCGCATTATTCTCTACTTCCGGCCCATGCGGTTCTTCGTCGCACCGAGCGTCCTTCTCTGTGTCCTTTCCCTCGGTACATTCCTTGCGGGAATCATTACACAGAATTCCCTCGCGCCGCTCGGACTCATTTTCCTTCTCGCCGGAATACAACTGGCCTGCTTCGGTCTGCTCGCTGACATGATCGCGCGCTCCTCGCAGAGAAATCTGTAGATACCCACGGACTCATCTGCCCGCACGTATCTGAAGCGGCCTCGTTTTAGCGAAGACAGGCACATGGCACTTCCGGAAATTGAAGAATAGCCAATCTCGCCGGCCGTAGCAGGAGGCCAAAAAACAAGGAAGTTTGAATAGCACATTCCTCCACGGCCTATGACTGTGGCCTCCTGCGAAGGCTGGTGATCAGCGAATCTTCCACAGCGACCATCCCTCTCCCCGTGCCACTTCGCGCACAGGGACATTGAGCATAGGAACCTTCCATTCGGGCTGCCGCTCCTCATCCCAGAAGAAGTACTGCACTCGGTACTCCCCAAGGAGCGCACGCGGATCGAGGTCCATGGTGGCACATGTCCGGTCCACAAGAGCGAGTTCCTGCTCCCGGAGACGTGTCTTCTCCGCATCGGTGAAGAGGGTATCGTATGCAGCTCCATAGATGAGAACAGGCTCTCCTTCCGGATGGCGCTGATCTGGCACAAACGGTAACTGGGAAAGACAGTACCGCTCCGCGATTTCCTGGTGTGATCGCAGCTCGTGCTGAATGTAGTTTGTAAAGAGCACATCGTGCTTCGTGTGACTGGCAATGAAGGAGGAAGTGAGCGGATCTGCGAGAATCACGGACCACTCAAGAATGTCGAACACCGGCAGTGCAGAGGCGAGGTGCTGCTCAGAGAAATCCTCCGCATCGATCCTCCACTGGGAGATAACCGACCGGTTGTCATACGCAATGCCAAGGAGGAACACTGCTGCAGCAAGCGACGCTGCGATGCTCCACCTGGATCTGTCCCCCCAGAGAGCAACGAGTGTCAGTACTGCCGCGAAGACGAGGAAGAAAAGGTAGTGCGATGCGAAAAGGAAGAGAACTCCATGCACAAGATGCTGATTGAGCAGAACGAACGCCGCCACCACTGTACAGACGACGTAGATGGATGGGCGGCTGCTTCGCCTCCAGAGAACGAGCAACCCAATAGCCATAACGAAGAAGAGAACTGTCCATGGCCAGGACTCCGGCATATGTGAGTAGCCGACTCCGCTGCGGAAGAAAACTTCCTCGTAGAGAGGATGTCCCGAGAGGCGGCGCATCGCAAGAAGGAAAGGGCTCCCTGCCACAAGACCCGCTACTCCGAAGAGAAGAAGTTTGCCCGCATCGGACCATGACCGCTGCAGGAGCACGTAAAGAAGCAGAAGCCCCCACCACGCCCATGCAGCCGAGAAGCTCCAGAAGTACACGCCAACGAGAAGCCCCATGAGTACTCCGCCCAGGAGACCGCGCAGCCACCGGCCTTCCAATCCCTCCACGAGCCCCCAGAGGGAGAGGAGCACAAGGAGAAAACTCATGCACTGATGGATGGGGCGGCCCAGGTTATAGAGCTCAAGAAGGGAAAAGAGGACGGCGACAACCAGTGCGCGACGGCGCGAGAGCTGGCACGCCCGGCAGAACCCGACCATGACGATGAAGAGCAGAATAGGTGCCACAAAATCCATGACGGTGAACACATCGAACGCCTGATCGGTGATGGAACGGAAGAAAAGACCGTACGCCTGCTCTATGAGTCCCGGCTGCAAAGCGGGGAGGAGCTCTTCGCCGCCGGCGATCGCCACGCCGAACCGGTTGAGCTTGCCCGTGAGCACCTCCTGCACACGCGGGAGGTAACTGTACTCATCCGCATTGAAGTGCACAGGAATCCCCTGGTACTGCGGACTCAAAATGTGTATCCAGTGCGGCACGCTCACGAGAGCACCAAGAAAGACTGCAAAACAAAATACCGTAGCGTACCACCGCTTTTGAGAGAGATTCTCCACCATAGGTTCCTAGCATAGAGAAGGAGGACATGTATCACAATTGCTCAAAGAACATGCGAAAAATGAAGATTCTGCTGAAAAGTCCTTGACCACTTCCACCCATGACTTATGATGTTTTGGCTCAATCGGCCTCGGTGGAGTATTCACCTCCATTGAGACCGGAGTTTTTTGGCTCCTTCACCCTTCGACAGGACTCAGGGTGAATGAGAAAGCTCATTCACAGCATCGCAGAGTAGAGAAGTGTGGCCATCTGCGCTGCCGTATGGCAGTACAGCATGGACCTATCTTAAATTTAACTTTAAAAATGAAACTAGAAATTACTAGTTTTCCTTTGACCAATTTTCCCTGAAGTCGCGTTCGACGCGTACTGAAGGGTTTGCCCCGTAGTCGCGCTTAGCGCGTGCTACTGGGGCGGTCATCTCTTTTCGAAGAGTTTGATCCTGGCTCAGAGTGAACGCTAGCGGTGCGCCTAACACATGCAAGTCGAGCGAGGCTTCGAGCCGAGCGGCGAACGGCTGCGTAACACGTTGGAACCTTCCCCAGACTCAGGGATAATCCGCCGAAAGGCGGACTAATACCGGATGGTCCCGCAAGGGTAAAGCTTTTGCGGTCTGGGAGGGGCCTGCGGCCTATCAGCTAGTTGGTGAGGTGAAAGCTCACCAAGGCTATGACGGGTAGCTGATCTGAGAGGATGATCAGCCAGAATGGGACTGAGACACGGCCCATACTCCTACGGGAGGCAGCAGTGAGGAATCTTCCGCAATGGGGGCAACCCTGACGGAGCGACACCGCGTGAAGGATGACGCCCTATTTGGGTGTAAACTTCTGTTCTGAGGGACGAAATTTTTGACGGTACCTCAGGAGAAAGCACCGGCTAATTCCGTGCCAGCAGCCGCGGTAAGACGGAAGGTGCAAGCGTTACTCGGAATTACTGGGCGTAAAGCGTCCGCAGGCCTCTCTGTTAGTCTGGCGTTAAAGCACGGAGCTCAACTCCGTGTACGTGCCGGAAACTGCAGAGATAGAGTCACTCAGAGGCATCTGGAATGCCGTGTGTAGGGGTAATATCCGTTGATCCACGGTAGAACGCCAAAAGCGAAAGCAGGATGCTGGGGGTGTACTGACGCTCAGGGACGAAAGCGTGGGGAGCAAAGGGGATTAGATACCCCCGTAGTCCACGCCCTAAACTATGCGTGCTCGGTGTTGAGATTTTTCAATTGATCTCAGTGCCTTAAGCTAACGCGGTAAGCACGCCGCCTGGGGAGTACGGCCGCAAGGCTAAAACTCAAAGGAATAGACGGGGACCCACACAAGCGGTGGAGCATGGGGTTTAATTCGATGATAAGCGGAGCACCTCACCCAGGTTTGACATCCCGAGGATCCCGCAGAAATGCGGGAGTGCCGTAAGGAACTCGGTGACAGGTGATGCACGGTCGTCGTCAGCTCGTGCCTTGAGGTGTACTGTTAAGTCAGCAAACGAGCGCAACCCTCATCCTATGTTGTTTTTTCATAGGAGACTGCCGCCTCCAAGGCGGAGGAAGGCGAGGATGACGTCAGATCTGCGTGTCCTTTATGCCTGGGGCAACACCCGTGCTACAATGGCCAGAACAAAGGGCAGCGAACCCGCGAGGGAGAGCCAATCCCACCAAATCTGGTCTCAGTTCGGATTGAAGTCTGCAACTCGACTTCATGAAGTTGGAATCGCTAGTAACCGTGAATCAGCTACGTCACGGTGAATACGTTCCTGGGTCTTGTACTCACCGCCCGTCAAGTCATGAAAGGCAGGGGCACCCGAAGCACCCTTATCCTTCGGGAGGGGTACCACGGTGAAACTGCTGATTGGGACTAAGTCGTAACAAGGTATCCGTAGGAGAACCTGCGGATGGAACACTTCCTTACCAGGGAACTTGCCCTGAGGCGCTTTGCGCCGAAGGGTGTACCTAACGCATGCGCTGGATGGTAGTTGATGCCAACATGCGATGAATTGACCGGGAACTACCCCCCAATGCCCTGATTCTTGCCTCGCAAGGACTCAGAGCTTTGGGGCCCGGGATCGCTTCTCTACTCTGCAATGCTGTGAACAGGAGCTTTTTTTATGCACGAAATTTACCTTGCCCTCGGTCCTGAGAAACTCGGATCCCCGAACAGGAGTGCGATAGTTCTCCCTATCATTGACAAAGAAAGATATTGTTCTAATTTAGAACCATAGAAGAGTACATTGACCGTGCACCGGGCAGAGCAACTCTCCGTAGCGAACACCATGAGAAATTTTTCACGGATTTACATGAAACCCTCCAGACAAGAATCTTTGATGGTGCCTCTGTCCTCTATGATGAAGTAGACGGCGAGAGGGTGGAGATCACTCTGCCACCGGCAGATGAACTGATCGAGTGCATTACACTGCGCGTAAAAAGGGACTGTTTCCATGTCACCATAGATTTCCCCGCCATGGTCATAGGAAGCAGCGAAGACAAAATCGTACGACAGAGCTTTGAGTACATTCCTCCGCCCATTGAATAATCAAACGGGTGAGCGGCACAGTGCCTCCCACCCGTTGAGGTACCCGGACAGAGCCGGGCGTTGGAATGTCACACTTCGTCGGTACCGGGGCCGCCTTTGGACTCAGCAGGCGGCTGCGTCTGAATCTCCTCGAGCCTGCGCTCCACCGTCGGATCGACTCCTACCTCCTCCAGCACTTGGAGAACGGCAAGAACCAACCCCGCGAGAAGGGGCAGAGCCACGAATCCACTCAGGACCGCAGCGGCGCTGAGCACCTGCGACTCCGGGCCTCTGCTGAGTGCGACGAAGACGAACGGGAACAGTGCAAGCAGGCAGACCGCGTTCAGGACGCGGCTCACCAGCAGCTTTAGCAGCCATTGGCCGTTTGCTGCCTCCCGCACATCCCAGCTCGTCTCGCAGATCTCCTCGCCGGCTTTCTTGAACCAGACGAAGAAGATACAGCAGAGATGGGTCATCACCAGGCCCATGGCAGCTCCGCCATAAGCACTCAGAGCGCTCTTGGCAAGGGCGTACCAGATCAGGGCCACGACGAGCGCCGCAAGAACAGCGCTCAGAACCAACACTTTCTTCGACCGTTGCATAGCAAGGTCCTCCAATGGTGAAACGAACAGAAACCGGGAAACGACATTCCTAAGTAACATTTAACCATAAAATATAGTATTTGTACATATCGAATTCAGCTCTAATTTCGATGCAAGATATTGCGCAGAGGCTACAATCTCCCCCCTATGGAGCGCACCAACGCCACACTAGAAATACCATGCGGAATCCACCGTAGCTCCGTGTACACAGAGCGAAGGTGGATGAAAAAGGTCTTCATACCTGCCATAGCAGCCCTGCTGCTCATCCCTTCCCTCTTCCTCTCGGGATGTGGGGGAAATGCGGAGTGGAGAGAAGTGAAGACATCGGTGCTGCCGCAGCTCATGGAAGGGAATCTGAGGCGCAGGCTGCCCGCGATTGTGTACGAGGAAATCTCCCGCGATCTCAGCCTCGGCTACGTCATTGATCATGACCAGAGTTACAACTTCATCATGAAATACAACCTGGAAGAGTGGGGCATCAATCAAAAGACACTACACCGCACAGCCATGAAAAACCTGGAGAAACTGGTGGGGAATACAGAAGTGCAGTATGCCGATACCAACGAGGATGAAAAAGGGCGCTATGCCATCATAGAGACAGGAGACGGGTACGATGCGGTCCGCATCCTCTCCCCTTCCCTGCAGAAGAACATGCGTGAGTACCTCGGTGCAGAATACATTGCAGGAATGCCCGTGCGGGACTTCCTCATTTTCTGGCACAAGGATCTCTCCTACACCAGCGACTTTATTGAGCAGGTGGAAAAAGCTTATGCAGAAGGAGACAAGTACAAACTCACTCCAAGGCTCTTCCTGGTAACGGAGGACGGCCTGGAACCTCTGACGAAGAGATCGGTTGAGCAGGAGGGAAGAGAATAAGAGGACTTAGTGCTCCTTTTCCTCTTACTCTCTTATTCTCTTACCTCTTCCTATATTTGCGCTCAATTGCTTCGAGCACAGAAGCACGTTCCCGCTCATCGGCAATGCGCCGTGTGAGGTCACCAAGGAATCCCAGGATGTACATTTCTCTTGCCGCCCGCTGCGGGATGCCGCGTGAGGCGAAGTAGAAGAGATCTTCCTCTGTCACCCTGGAGACAGTGGCACTGTGGCTTGCCTTCACATCATTTGTTTTAATCTCCAGGCCCGGCACCGCATCGACCTTGGCAGTTCTGTCGAGCATGAGAACATCCTCCCTGAGGTAGGTATCTGTACCGCCACCCCCAAGCTCTATATCGATCATGCCGGTACATACCATGTGAGCCTTGTCCTCCGCGACCCCCTTCATGGTGATTTCCCCGCTGCCGTCCCGGGCATGGAACACATTGCATGCGTGGATGTGCTGCTGCTCGGCATGTTTGGAATAGAAGAGCCAGTCAACCGAACTCTCCGCCTGCACGCCCAGAACATCTGAAAGGAAGCTGTGCTCCAGCTGTGCGCTCCCAAGGCTGACATTCTGCATGGAGAGTTTTGTATTCGCACCAATCGCACTCCTCTGCCGGATGGTGAGAGAAGGAGCATCACTCTCCTGCACAAAGAGAAGAGAAAGCTCCGCACCATCCTCAAGAAAAATTTCTGTCGTATGCGACGAGTGGGATTCTGCACACCCCAACCACACACGTGCTTGCACCGTTGCTCCTTCCTCAAGAAGAATGATCAACCTGCTATTCCTTGCACCAATGTCGTACGTCTGGATGCTCTGGGAATGCGCATCCCGCGGCACGAAGAGGAGGTAGCAGTATTCATCTGAAACATTGCGAGAAGGGATCAGTGCCCCCTTCTTCTTCTGGATGAGATTCTGATGCTCAAATGCAGCTGCCGGGCCGAAGAAGACATCCGTGCGCTGCTGAGACATAGGTGCAGTCTGCCCGAAAAGGGCCAGAAAGTGTATGGAGGAACCCCGCGCTTAGGCCGTGGGTTTCCGGGAATCGTGCGTCAGCATGTACCACACCGCCTGCTCCTGTGTCGGGACGGTTCTCTGCCCCTCCTCCCCATGGAGTTCGGTATCCCCGCGGAAATCCCGCAGCTGATCTCCCGTGAAATACAGGCCATCGTAGACCCCCTGTACTCTCATGATGCCTGCACGCATCCTGGCGAGTTCCCGCGCGATGCAGTACGGAATTTCATCCGGGCCTGCATCCACCTGTTCGCCCGCCTTCCTCCGGGCAGCACCCTGCAGGAATTTGCATTTCCCCGTGCGGAGGCACCCCACGCAGTTATCGACTGCCTCCTGGATCATTGCAGGCGTGTACTCCGGTATGGGAGTGAGCACCCGCCGGGAAGAGAATCCCGTGGGACTGCGCTTGTCAACCCCGATACCTAAAGCAGAATTGAGGTACACATTTTCAACGACGTCTCTGGGGAGCCCTGAGTGGGGCTGCGACAGGATCCCTCTTGTGGCAAACGCCCACCCATTCGCAACTTCCTGGGCCATCCGGATCTGATCGCGGTAGCCAATGCCGCCCGCGAGGATGATCGGCGTTGTGGGAGCAAGCTTCCGGATTTCTGCGATCACCTGCTCAATGGTTTTATCAGGTTCGTACGGCCCAAGGTGCCCCCCCGCGCTCTCCCACTCAAAGTAGTACGCACCCGGGCGGCGGTTGCCTTCTTTCTTCGCAATGAATCTCTCAAAGAGCTTCACCGTTGTCGCAGTCGAGACAATCGGTATGTAGTACATATGCGCCGCATCCGGCTGCGCAAACCTCTCGGGAAAATTTTTCGCCAAACCTGCTCCGGCTGCCAAAAAATCAAAACTGCCGCTTTGGATAATGCAATCCACTGTGTGATCAAAATCCCCGAGAATCTGCATAGAATTCACCCCCCGTATGGAGTGCTCACACCGCTCATGAAAAAACGCAGCCGCCTCCTCCACCGCCCTCCCGTTCGACTCACTGAAGAGTTCCTTCCTCCTTGCTGGCGGCTCATGGAAGAGATCCTCGAGGAGAATTCTCCACCCGGGTGCGGATCCGGCCCAGGTTCCCATGATTCCCAACCTCGCCATCTCGGCAACGTACTCCTTTGTCGTGACATCCACGGCACATCCGCTCGCCATCCCCGGCATGATGAGCTTCCCGGCTCCCTCTACCGGCTCATGACCGCCAAAGAGATGATCGAGGTACTCTCTCTTCTCCCCCTGACTGCCAAACTGAGGCACAAGCGCATTGGGCGGTGCAGCCTCTGGATGGTAGAAGAGATTTTCTTCCGGCATAGAAGAGAGAGAAGCATACCTCAAAAAAGGCTAAGGCTGGCTAGCGTACTACGTTCGGGTAGCCAGAGAAACTGCAAAAAACAGGTTTTTTGGCTCACGGGAGAAAATACTGGACTACAGAACAATAGTATGCATAATATAACTTCATATGATCATGCGCTGCGAGGAATCGGACAAGCCTGGCACGGGGAGAGACTGGCGAAACGATGATGGCAGGATGCACATCAGACACGCTGTTGCCCGCGCAATGCGGGGCATCAACATCCGCACGCTCGTGAACGGGACCGACTGGGAAGCGCGTGAAGGTGCGCTTGCAGATCTCAGGAATATCGGAATGGGCCAAGACGAAATTGCCCAGCAACTGCGAATGCTCACCGCCGGAAGAGACAAACAATTCTTCCCTCCTGAAAAAGTGGAACAAACGATCGCATGGATGGGAGGAGAATGGGATGCAACGTCACCCGTTGCAACGAATGAAAGCTGACCGGCAACAGATGCTGCGGTTCCCGGATGAACCCCTCAACCACCGGGCACTCCGTGTGCCTCCATTCCGGCGTCCGGATGACCCGGAACGTGAGCAGAAGTACAAAGGCATTTCTCCAAGGGAAGCGTTCGGGCTTGCAAGCGAACTCCTGGCATTTGGGATGTCAGAAGAAGCAATTGCTCCCTACCTGGTGCAATTCGTTCAGAGGGAACGATGGGCGATAGAGCACCTCCTCAAGCAGATGGAGAACGGCATGGCGATCGATGCTCTGCAGCAGGAAAACGCCTGCGCGATGCACGCACTGATGGGTGAGCTCACCGCGCTGGAGACCGCGTGGCATCTCTACGAACTCAACGCGTCGCCGCTCAGGGAACGGGAAATACGAACACTCTCGGGAAACTGTGTCATCCTCCTCCAAGGTCTCCACAGGAGACTGGGGAGATTCCGGCGCGCAGTGCCCGCTCTGCACGCGGAACGCTGCAGTGCTGCGACGCTTTCGTGAAGCTCTTCAGGCTGGGGGGCTTCACATATAACTCAGAATTTGTTACAATAGTATTGTTTCCTTCTCTCCATATGAACGAACAATCTGACGGGCGGCGGCAGGAACTTGCTGTAGGACACGAAGAGCAGAAAAGAATCGCACGACTCGCATATATGGAACTGCGGGGAAAAGGCATACAGCGTTTCCGGGACTAGGCAGGCCGTGAGTACTGGCTCTCGGACCAGAAGCTGCAAATTATTCTGCCGGACCACTTCGAGGTCCACTACAACATCGGGAGCAACACCATACAGGTGATGGGCCCCGGAGAAACTCAGTTCCAGGGATACGAAGAATACACAGGAGACTTCACACCGTTTGTAGAAGCTATTGGCATGGCCCAGAGAATAGGACTAAGCGAAGATCCGGGTGAGTTCGGCACAGTGCTCAACTCCGTAACCACCGGCCAAGGTGAGACGGCAGCCGGGGTACAGGGATTGCTGAGATAGAAATCAACCAACAGACCCCTCCATCCTTCGACAGAGCCTGTCCTGAGCCTGTCGAAGGACTCAGGATGACAACATGGATCACCCCACGGAACCTTCCATTTCTAATTCAATGAGCCGGTTCATTTCAACTGCGTACTCGAGGGGAAGAAGCCGCACAATGGGTTCTATGAAACCGTTGACGATCATCGCTTTCGCCTCCTCCTCGGCGATGCCGCGGCTCTCGAGGTAGAAGAGAGCCTCCTGCGAAAGCTTCCCCACCCTTGCCTCGTGCGCGAAGGTAACATCGTTGTTGCGGACCTGGATGTCCGGGATGGTATCGGTGCGGCTTCGCTCATCCAGCAGTAACGCATCGCACTCTACATTGGCGATACAGTCATGTGCGTGAGGTGCAATTTTGAGTGTGCCGCGGTACACGCTGTGTCCCCCGCCTTTGCTGATGCTCTTGCTCACCACCTTGCTGCTCGTGTGCGGGGCCATGTGGAAGACCTTGGCTCCCGTATCCTGCCACTGCCCCTCGTTCGCAAATGCGATCGCCATGTGATCGCACCGCGCTCCTTCACCTACCAGCATCGAACACGGGTAGAGCATGGTTGTGCCGGACCCCATGTTCCCACCCACCCACTCCATCGTTCCATCCCTCTCCACAATGGCACGCTTGGTGTTGAGATTGTAGGTATCGCGGCTCCAGTTCTCCACAGAGGAGTAGCGGACAAACGCACCGGGTTTCACAAAGATCTCCACCAATCCCGCATGGAGCCCCTGACTGCCGTACTTGGGAGCACTGCACCCCTCGATGTAGTGCACCTTCGCCCCCTCCTCCACCACGATGAGTGTATGTTCAAACTGTCCCATATTCTTCGCATTCATGCGGAAATACGCCTGCAGAGGATCCTGTACTTCTACGCCCGCAGGCACGCAGAGGAACGTCCCACCGCTCCACACCGCCCCATGGAGCGCCGCAAACTTATGGTCGGTATGTGGGACACACTGCATGAAGTACTGCCGGACAAGATCGGGATACTGCTGTACCGCATTGTCCATATCAAGAAAGATCACACCCTGCTTCTTCCACTGTTCCTTCAGACGATGGTAAATGATTTCGCTCTCGTACTGTGCACCAACCCCGGCAAGCATGCGCCGTTCCGCTTCGGGGATACCGAGGCGGTCATAGACACGGCGGATTTCCTCCGGCACCTCCTCCCAGTTATCTGTCTCCTCTGCTCCATGCTTTGCGTAGTAGATGATGTTATCAAAATCGAGCCGGGAGAGATCCGGCCCCCACGTGGGCAGAGATTTCTCCTGGAAAATGCGGAATGACTCCAGCCGATGGGCGAGCATCCACTCCGGCTCCCCCTTGTCCGCACTGATCTGCCGGACAAGATTTTCTGTAAGTCCGCGAGCTATACCCTCCACATACGGAGCAGGGTTTGCAGAGTCGAATACATCTCGATCTAAAGCAGAAAAAATGTGTTCCTCATTGTCGAACGGCTTGCCGGGCGTAGCCCCGCGCATGCGGGGCGAAGACTGGTTCAGGCCTGCGAAGATGGGGACCTGCAAAGTCATGGAATGTACATTGTACTGCTCTCTGAGCACTAATCCATGATTTGGGGAATTTTTCCCGCACCCCTGATAGGATATGCTTGCCACACTTCACAGCACGGAGACTATGATGAGAATGACAAGATTGAGGAGGGCTTGTACGTATCTTTTCTGGATGATAATAATCACCTGCATACTCTTTTTTGTAGTAGAGGGAGTAGCGAGCACCGCTATAACCTTCTATGGGGTGCGAAGATTCCTCTTAGTACAGGACCACAAATTCATGCAATACGATCCTGAAATCGGATGGACAGGAAAACCAGATGCACAGGTGGAAAACGCATTTGGCCCAGGAAAAACCGTCACGAGAAACAACAGAGGATTCCGTGGGAAGCAACACACAGAAGAGCACATTCCTGAGGGAAAGTTGCGTATTATCTGCTCGGGAGACTCCTACACATTCGGCATGGGTGTGGATGACTCGGAAACCTGGTGTCATCTCCTGGGAGAAATAGACCAACGCATAGAGAGCGTGAACTTGGGGGAAGAAGGATACGGAACTGACCAATCCTTCCTGCGATACCGAAAAGAGGCGGCAAACATAGACCATGATGTGCACATCTTCACTATCCTGACACCAGACATTGTACGGATGAGAGAAAGCACCTTCTTGCAGCTACCCCGCCCTCAAGTCTCTCAGGTAGAAGGAGGCAATCTTGTAGTGGCAAACGTGCCTGTGCCTAAACCTGCATTCAAACACCGCACACTCATCGCACTCACAAGCATTCAATCGAAATTGCGTATCACAGAGCTTCTTGGCAGCCTCTCTAGAAAGAAGAACAAAGTACACACAATTTTAGATCTAGAGGGAACGAAGGATCTGCTTCATGTAATTATGACAGAAACCAAGACCCTCACTGACAAAGGAGGCAGTGTACTTGTCGTCGTATACCTCCCGTACGACCACGAGGAAAACTCGCATCCCTATTCACCATACGCATACGCCAGCAAAATTGCAGAAGAAGAACATCTATTCTTTATTGACCTCGTATCGTTCTACAAGGGATTGGCGCACCAGACGAAACAATCTTTCTTTTTAACCAATGCTGAGACTACACACCCCACAGCCCCAGGGCATTATTCTGTGATGGGGAACAAAATCATTGCACAGCAACTCTACAACCAGCTCTCCTCTACCGAAGAAATCGCAGACAGGCTCAACCAGTTATAGGAGCACAGAAAAACGCATACTTTCTTTTACATGCAGCACCCAAACCGTGTGAAGTGCAATTGACTTGGAGAGACCCAACCGATAAATGTGTGGTTTTCCTTTCCTTCTCTACACCAATGGCAAAATCATCGGAACCCCTTACAAATGAGCTCTCGAAAGAGAACGCTCCTTTTCCCTTCTCCGCCGCCAACCACACTGGCATGAGTGAGCACATCCCGCTGGCACCAGTCCCTTCCGTGAAAGTCATCGCACATAATTACAACGTCACGCAGAAACTCATCACCGTCACAGAGGACAAAGCTCTCATCTGTCTGCAGCGGAATCTGAAAATGCTTGGGAAGAGACGATGGATCCACCCTCTTTCGCTCCTCATCACCATGCTCCTGGCTCTCGCTACATCGGACTTCAGCAAGCTTACGTGGATGAGCTCAGAACTCCTCAAGGCAACATTCATGGTCACAAGCTCCCTCACGGCGGCATGGCTCGTATGGGAGATCATGCACGAAGGCAAATTGAAGGAATTGCCGGAAGCGATCAGTGATATTTTCGTGGAACTGCGCGATTAGCCAGTATGGTACAGTGCAGTGTCGCTGCCCCTCCTGATGGAGGAGAGAACTATGCATGCCATGACCAGATTTTCAGAAACAAATCCGCCGGCCTCCCGGATACCCGAGGTCATAGACCAGAAAAAGAGCATGCACGCCATGGCACTGGAAGCGCTCATGCTCGCAACACAAACGAACATGGAACGACTGCTTAGTGCTGAGAAACGTCTTCTTGAAGCCCGTGAACAGCGTGTGCAGAAATTACGGGCACTGCGGAAGAGGAGGAGGCTCCAGGTGTTACTGGGGAGAAATGGAAGTGCAGTGCCGGAAGTGCGTGCGATTGTGGGAGAACATAGAACCCAGCGCGGCGAAATCCAGGCTGAAATAGATGTGCACCTGCAGAAAATAATGGAGTTCCGAAAGCTCTTCTCCCAGCAGATCGAAGACACCACTGTATCGGATTTTCCCGATCTTGCTGCAGAGTGGGCAGAGAAATTCCTCGCACTGGATACGCCATTTGAAGAAGAACCGGAAACAACACCGGAGCAGGTGAGGAAACCCTACACCCGGGAACGCAAGATTATCGCCTCCGTCTGGAGGAGCATCCGCACCGGTCTGCAGGCGGCAATCGCCGGAGGGGAGAATATGGTGCCGGCTTTCATGCACCACATGCAGCAATTCGAGGTGGAGATGCAACAGAGGATGTTCGCCCCTGAGCCGCAAGCGAGAGCGCACCTATCCGGTTCTCTGTCCTGAACACAGAGAAGGATGCCGCTGATTCTTGAGAGTCATCCTTGACAACAGAGGCGAGTCCCGTACGCTTTCTCACGAAAATGTGGAGCAATAAGCCTCTGCATGCCATTCCTTAGGTTCTTTTCCTCTCCATCACATGTCTGCTTCTCTCGAATTTCTCGCACCAGTCATCGCGTTGCTCGGCCTGCTCTGGAGTCTCGTCTTCTGGCACGAAGTTGCTTCTGCAGGAAACGGTAATGCCGCGATGCAGAAAGTGGCACACGCAATCCGCACAGGTGCCAATGCATTCGTGAAACGCCAGTACCGGACAATTGCCCTCCTCAGCATTGTTGTCGCTGCAGCGATGATCGTTGTCTACGGTCTCGTAGGAGAAACAGAAGGCTGGACCATGGGGTTTGAAATAGGTGGATCGTTCTTGCTCGGAGCCCTGCTTTCCGGTCTCTCCGGTATTGTTTCCATGATCGTCGCTACACGGGCGAATCTCAAAACAGCAGATGCGGCGCAGCGCGGGCTCAACGACGCACTCAAGATGGCTCTCCGCGGGGGAACAGTTTCTGCAATCGTCATCACCGCGCTCTCGCTTCTGGGAATCTCAGGCCTGTACATCCTCTATCGTTTCGGGCTAGGGCGTGCGGTGGAGACCATCCCGGCTCTCATCGTCGGCTACGGCTTTGGAGCAAGCTTCGTCGCCCTGTTCGCACAGCTCGGCGGAGGGATCTACACCAAAGCAGCGGATGTGGGAGCCGATCTTGTTGGGAAAATCGAGGCAGGCATTCCGGAGGACGACCCCCGGAATCCGGCGGTCATCGCAGACCTCGTGGGAGACAATGTCGGAGACTGCGCAGGCCGCGGTGCTGATTTGTTTGAGAGCATTTCTGCAGAAAACATCGGCGCCATGGTGCTTGGAGTCGCTCTGTACCCGGTGTTCGGACTCAAGGGAATTCTCTTCCCTCTCATTTTCCGTGCATTCGGGCTCATCGCTTCGATCATCGGAGTGTACACCGTGAAAATGAGGAAGAACGACACACCGATGCAGGCACTTACACGCGGATTCTGGATAACAGCTGTCCTCACTACGATCGCGCTCTTCGTCTCTTCGGCACTCATGCTCAATAATCTTTCTGTGGAAGGAGTGTCTGTTTCGTGGATGGACATGCTCCGCAATATGACGAACCTGCGCAATTCTGCCCCATGGTTCTTCTTCGCTGGAATCGCAGGCGTGCTCACAAGCATCGCATTTGTCTACATCACGGACTACTACACGAGTAAGGACCACCGGCCGGTCCAGGCAATCGCAAAGGCTTCCACCACAGGACATGCGACTAACATCATCGCAGGAACGGCGATCGGCATGGAATCGACCGGACTTTCAGTTCTTGCCGTCTGTGCGGCACTCTACGCCTCCTACTGGTGCGGCAGCCAGACAGGTATCGAAAGCGGGGGGCTCTATGGAACCGCAGTCGCCACAATGGGAATGCTTGCTGTGGTTGGCTATGTGCTCGCCATGGATATGTTCGGGCCGATCACGGACAACGCAGGGGGCATTGCCGAAATGTCCAAGGCATCGGAAGACACGAGGAAAGTAACCGATGAGCTTGATGCATGCGGCAACACAACAAAAGCACTGACCAAAGGGTACGCCGTCGGCTCAGCAGCACTCGCCGCATTCCTCCTCTTCTCTGCATTCCTGGGAGAAGCGCATCTCGTCGTCGTGGACCTCGCGAAGGTAGAAGTGTTTTTGGGCGCATTCCTCGGGGCCGTCGTTGTGTTCTTCTTCACCTCACTCGCAATCCGTGCGGTCGGTCGTGCCGCAGGTGTGATTGTCGAGGAAGTGAGACGGCAATTTAAAACAAAGACCGGCATCATGGAGGGTAAGGAAGAACCGGACTACGCGGCTTGCGTTGATATTGCAACCCGCGCCGCCCTGAAGGAGATGGTGCTTCCCGGTCTCATCGCAGTCATCGCGCCGGTGCTCGTCGGAATCGTTTTTCGGGCAGAGGCAGCAGCAGGTCTCCTGATGGTTGGTACCATCGTCGGTGTTATTCTGGCTTCCTACCTCAATAACGCAGGCGGTGCATGGGATAATGCGAAGAAATTCATTGAATCAGGCGCATACGGCGGCAAGAGAAGCCCCGCCCACCAGGCAGCTGTGACAGGCGACACCGTCGGCGATCCGTTCAAGGATACCGCAGGTCCCAGCCTGCATGTGCTCATCAAACTCTTCTCAACGCTGACGCTCGCACTGGCAGCATTGTTCATCTGATGCCAGAAAGGTGACGCGAGTATCCACGCCTCTCACTCCTCACGCATCGTGAGGATAGGAAGTCCGTGCATCAGAGGTTTCCTACCGAAGCTCGTACGTCAGGTACACCACGACGTTCATTTCCTGCTCACCGGAAGGGACTGGCGTCCCTCCTCCCATACCCATCGCCATGGAATCCATCGCTTCCATGCGCATGGAAGGCATGGGAACCGGTATGCTGATTCCCCCTTCGCCATACCCTTTCAGCTTGCCGAGTTCTTTGCCGAGCTTCGCCGCAAGCGCCACTGCCTTCTCCTGCGCATCGGCAATAGCCTCCGTACGACCCTGCTCCTGGAGAGCATCCGGATCATCGATGATAAAACTCACGCCCCCCACCTGATTTGCCCCCTGCGAGACAACAGCATCCAGCACGCTGGTAAGTTTGGAGAGATCACGCACCTTCACCTGTAGATTCTGGTTCGCCTCGTAACCGGTATCCACCCTGCGGCCGTCGTAGTAGTCATAGGAAGGATTGAGCCAGAGGTTCTGTGTGGTGATGTCTTTCTCCTCTATACCAAGAGACTTCACCCCCTCCACCACTGCATTCATCTTCTTGCCCAGCACTTCCATGGCACCCTGTGCAGTCTGCTGCCGGCCCGTCTGCACACCGAAATTCAGAACGGCAATATCAGGGGCGGCAGACACTTTCGCATGCCCCTCCACAGAAACCACTGGTTTGGAAAGATCCTGACCGTTCACATACTGCCCGAAAACGTATGCGCCGCCGAGGATGAAGACTGCGAGGAGATGTATGCCAATATGCCTGTGAGGAGCGGGGGTAGCCATAGGGAAAGTGGGAAAGAGATAGGAGCATTGTAGCTCTGAGAGAAATAAACCACTACGCCGACAGTAAAACGCATCATCTTCCCAACTCTTACAGAATATGGCTGAACAGCCATCAGCTTCCAATTGGGCAACGCTTGAGCCCGAAAGAGAAGTGCGACCAGACACGGCGCTGTTTCCAATCAAACTTTCACCCGACTCCGCAGGAGGCCACGGCCGTAAGGCCGTGGAGCTTCACTGGCTTTGCGCAGCCGTTATCGCAGCAATGATGCTCACCGACAAACGACGCCGTGTCTAGTTCAGCAGATAGGAATCTGCACGCTCTTTCTCCTCCACATCAAACACCGTGCACCTCGCAGTGAGCATGGCCGAACCGAGACCTTGTTCCAACACCATACCCCGCACTTCATCACAGTACCCCTGCAGATCGCCTACCGGCCACTGCAGCATCAGGCGCAGGTTCTCCCGCATGCACAACCTGCGCAAGTACTCTTCCTCTTCCCCAGGATACTCATAGGCCGCCCTCCCCTCCTCCACTCTTTCGACAAAATCCCAGAGAACATCCACGGATTCCGGCGTCTCCCCTGGAAGCAGTGCATGCAAACGCCTCCTCATCTCCAAGAAAGCCTCATCAGGAGAAAGCTCGGCAACGCGAACATCAAATTCCAGCACATCCTTCTCGCATCTCAAACCTGAATCTTCAAACATCATTACAATGGTACTCCGATAAAGATGCTCTTCAACGCGCCAGATATTTTCTCAGCAGGAAGCCATTTCCCATAAAGAAGAACTTTTCTGAAGGACAGACCACACAATCACAACTCCTGCTGCAGGTTCTTCGCCCCTTCGCCTGCGAACGTCGGGGTTGAGCGGAAGGGCAAGAAATGGTAAAATACTCTGATAATTTGCAGCAAAAAGACGAAACAGACAAAAATAGGAAATCTCCCACACTCCGCTACAATACGAGCAGATGATGAATGAACTCCACCTCACACCGGCAGAGCAGAAACTCTTTCTGTCACTCCCCGAAAAGCTGCGGGAAGGCTGGAAGGTACGGGAGGAAACCCAGAAATTTGAGGATACAAAGAAGCATTTGCGCATGAGAGTTTCCTTCCTGAAAATCCGCGATCCCAAGCTTCACGTATTTCAGGAAGAGATCAAGAAGGCAAAGAATGAGAAGAAAATCGCCAAGCTCGTTTCCGAGTTTGACTTGAAAGATGTGCACCAGGCAGATCTCGCTGAGCTCTTCTTCGCACTGGGACCAAAACCGCTCTTCCGCATCATTGAGGCAATACTCCGCCAGGCAAAAACAGATGAAGAAGTTGAGAGTGTCGCAGCTCTCTCACTCGTCCGAAACGCCTTACTCCGTTCCTTCATCCGCAATTACGTATGAGCGCAACTGCCACTCAGCCAGAGGCAATGCCAGACAGGCAGGAAACAGCGGAAGTGCAACCGTTCATCCCCACACCTGAACGTCTCTCACAGCTGCTGGAGATGGACATCGGCGAAGTGCGCAGGATGTACCAGAGTGCCACCGAGCGCGGGCAGCTGGTGGACCAGATCATGGCGGAACAGGAGACCCTGAGTGAGTACCACAGCAACATCTACCGGGACGAGATGGAAGAGCTCATTCGTGTGGGGAGCGAGCAGCTGGCAAAGAACCCCGACGTCTCGCTTTTTGAATTGGAAGAAACACTGCACGAGGTGCAGCAAAGCCTTGCGGCGAAGCGCGACTTCCTCACGGAAACAAGCCCGGAGGGGCTCAGCCAAGGAGAAGCGAAGGAACAGGTTCTTGAGCGCGTAGAGCAATCGGAGGAGCAGGCCGGCACGGAGAAGGAGAAGGGCCTCTGGCACAAAGCATGGCGTGCCATCACCTGGCTCCCGAGGGAGCACCCTGTCATCTTCTCCATTCTCCTCATTGCCGCAGCGGCATGGGGCTTAAGCGAGCTCTTTGAGTACCTCGGAGGTGCACAAGTGGAACTCGCCGGAGAAGCAGACGCTCTGGTGAGAGAAACCAGCGGTGCAGCGGAAGCTGTCACACCGGTCACCGGCCTCACGGAACCAGGAAGTGCCATCACCGCCCCGGGAACAGGACCTGTAAGCCCAAGCGGTGTCACAGGATACGGCGATACAATGCTTCCCTCAACACACCCATCCCTTCCCAGCGACATCCCTGGAACTCGTTGACGCTCACAAAACGCTTCAATACAAACACTAATGCCACCACCAGATCAACCATCTATTGAATTGCGTCTTCCGGAAAAACCACCGGAACCGCGCGATCTCACACTAAGCATACAGGAGGTCCGCAGACTCCTGCAGGGGGGGAGCCTTTCGGGCCCGCTGCTGGAAAATCACGAATCCCGGCCGCCGCGTGAAGAAGGGAAACCAAGAGAAAGAGTACCCAAGACCGAGCAGCCCTCCATCATGCAAGTAGAACAGAGAGCAGTGGAGATGGAACAGAATCTCTTTCGGTCCATCGTGGACCGGACGAATATCAACCTGCGCACTGCAATGGATCTTGCGGAATCCCGGGCAGCAATGCAGAGAATGCAGGCATGGGTTGACGTGCATAGCGGGAGTCTTACTGAAACAGCCGAAAAGGAACAAAACCTCCTGCAGCTCACAGTAGAGCTTGACCGTATAAGGACTCTCATCCAGTACCAGGAAGCACTGATACACGACTTCCTCAATGTAGTGGACCGGTACGTCGCGTACGTGCAGGAACCGGAGGGTGCGGCCCTCCGGCAGGAACTCCTCAGGAAAGATGGTACCCACGCTGAAAAGGAGAAAAAGGTGGCTTCCATGCTCGAAGAGCTCAAGCAGATCCTGCCGCTCTTAAGCCGTCTCACCCAGGTGCGGTACTACGAAACCATGCTGGAAGAGGACGAAATTGCCACAATTATCAGCGGGCTCAGGCCCGCAGAACTGGCAACAAAACTGGATGCCCTGAATCTCCCGGCAAAAACCGGCGAGACGGAAACGCAGAATCTGACCCTCTCGGAACTCGTGAGACAGTACCCGGACAACCGCGAGCTTCTTACGCTCCATGGGCAGCTGCCTCCGGTACTGCAGAACCAGAGTCTGGGAAAACTGCACATCATCCTCCACAATCCCGGCGACTACCGCACGCTCGACAAGCAGCTAAACAATCCCGATCTCAGTCGCCGCATTGCAGGAGGAGGCACTCTTCGGGAAGGACTCCGGACCCACGTGAGAAATCTCCGCGGGGAAATTGCGAAAGGGAGTAAGCGCTTTGCGCTCCAGATCCCCGGGCAGACCCCGCAGGGAGCAAATGAAATGGAGCAGAAAGCGCTCGATCTCCTGAATAGAGGAGTGCCTGCAGATGCCTCGGAAGAAGAGTCACGCAACTATGCAGACGTACTGGAGAAGCGCATGCGTGACATGTTCCGCATTGGCGAACCGTGGGAGATGGCGAATGAAAAAAAGGGTGAACGGGAGAGCCGCGTGGCAAATTCATTGTATCTAGGAATCCTCACGGAGCGGAGGGAACAGCTCTTTAAGGGACTCATGGAGCGTAAAGAAGGGGAACTGCCAAACCTTGCCAAACTCGCGGAACTCCACGATCTCTACATGCAGGAAATCGCGGAGACTGTCGCCTACCACAAAGAAGAACTCACACTCGCAGGAGATCTTCTCTCGCTCCTCTACACACAGAGACACATTGGACCCGGAACCAGACCGACGGAAATTCCGCGCTTCATCAACGGGCTCAATGCGCGCGAACGTGCCGCATTGGAACGCACCATTGGGGCTCCCCTCATGCGCGAATTGGAAGATGAAGGACAAATCTACAGTAAAGGACTGGACGAATACATCGCAGCCATAGAGAAGGCATGTGACCGGCACAATACCTTCTGGAAGAACTTCAAGGAGAAGATGGCACAGGGGCTGGATGCCTGGTCCCAGAAGCTGGAGGAATTACTGGTGGGTCTCCATGGCATTGCATGGTACATCCCGGACCGCACAGGTTTTGGGGACTATAACTTCGGGAACCTTGTGCGCCATGTAGTGGACAAAACCGCAGGTGAAGGTTACGTGATAGATACCGAGCGTCTCCGGGGGCTCATTGGTGAGTGGAAGGGGGAAATCCAAAGCATGAAGCGCACGATAGAAACCTTTGAGAAAGGGAGTGAGACAGAGCGCAAGGCGGCGCGAACGGATACCAATCTCTTGAGGCAACTGCACATGGGCATCCCTTCGAATGAACTATCCCTGGCAGCCCGTGAGCTGACCCCCGCACAGGTGGGAGGCGTTGTCACGAGTGAGACGTTCTCATTTATCCCAGCCGAACTCAGAGAGAAGTACCAGAAAGCAAAGCAGGCGTACGAGAGCGAGATGGAAAAATCCCGGCAGGGAGCAGATAACAGGAACCAACTTTCGGAAGCAATGGCCCAGTATCAATCTGTCAACGAACAAGCCATCAACTTATACTTCGGAAACTTCTATGTGGTTATCCTTCAAAGCCCCGGCATCCCGGAGGATAAGAAGCAAGAGTACCGCAATGCCAGACTGGCACTGCAGAATGCAAAAGAGGACCCAAATAAGTTCAGAGAAGCCGCCGAGAAAGTACGGGAAGCTGAAACGAGGCTTATGGAAGCCTATGTGCGACATATCATTGCGGAATACAGCAAAGCAAAACAGGCAGCAGAAGAGGCAAAGGGAACAAATCGTGAGGAACAAGCACAACGCGATCTCTACTATTGGAAACAGACAGCCGCAACCGTATACCTGCGCATTCTGGAAGACCTCCAGGTCCACGATCTCCCCGGTCTAGCTGGAGAGGTGGAAAAACTCATGAACAGCCTCGGCGAAAAGGTGGGCAAGCACGCGGAACGGTTCCGGCAGCTGCAAATCATGGAATCTGCCGCCTGGTCCACGGGAATCGGAGCAATTACGACGATCACAGAGCCCTTCGTACTCTACGGAGGACTCAGGACAGCGGGGCTCATCCGTGGACCTCTGGGCGCGCCTGCGCGCTGGAGCGCAAGAATGATGGGGCGGGGGGGACAGGCGCTGCTGCCGAAGGAGATGACGCTTGGCCGTGCCGGCGGAGCTGCACTTCTCGCCTACCGCACATACCTCGACTGGCAGGAGATAAAGGAAATCCGCAAATCCATCGCAGAGCAACGGCAGGAGATGATCAGGGAAATTAAAGATGCCGGGTTCGTCGCAGACCCCCCTAATCAGGAAGAAAAATTCACATACAAAGATGGCGGCACGGAAATTACAGTAAACATAAAAAATCTATCAGAAGCCCAGCAAGAAAAAGTGACAGCACAGGAAATGCTGACAGCAGTGAGTGCAGCGGAGACGCTTGCCGTGCTGCGCTTTGGCGTGAGCCGGACCTTCTGGCCGATCATGGCGGTGGAAGTTGCAGTGGGGATTGTAAAGTACGGTATGGATCAGGAGGCAGACCGCCGCTTCATCCAGAGAGCACCTGCGTGGTTACTTGCGAAGATCAGCCTGGAAAAAGCCACCGGTGAAACAGCGTACGACCTCCTTGCCAAAGCATCAGGGGAAATGATCTCAGATAACCCCTTTGAAGACGCGGACGATTCTCCCGAGAACGTCCAGAAGCGCGGCATGCGCGAGAAGATGTTCTTCAGCATCCTCCATACAGAACTGCGCGAGTTCCCGGAACTCCTGCAGATGGTGTACAGCGGGAAAGAGCACCCGAAATTCCTGGATGCGTTCTATGGAAAAGAATTCAAAGAAATTTTCCTCCCCGTGTTCTACTCCCGTCTCTTTGAGCTCTCCGGCAACGGGCTCTCATGGGAGGAGGTAAGCCGGGGTCAAATCGACAGTGACTGGAATGTCCCCCTCCCCACCTCCCCAAAAATTTCGAAAGTGGAAATCCGCCGTGCCATGCGCGAAAGCATCGTTTTTCTCACGCAGCACCGCATGGAAGAAACGTACCTCGCAGCGCTCAAGGAGCGTGAGAAGCTCCCCACTGAAGTATCGGATGCACGGAGACTCCAGGTAAGAATGGACGAGCTGAACGACCTGATCCAAAAACTCGGGGAAATGGAAGTCTTCGGGAAAAAACTCAGCGAAACCGGAAGTACAGCACTGGAGAGAAATGGGGGGAAAACTCGGGCAGAGCTTGTTGCACAGTACCTCTTCCAACACGCAAATGACCTCACATTCGCAGTACCGCAGGACACGGTATCCGGCCTGCCGGAAGGCTTCTCCTTCGGAGCACGCGGAGCAATCTACAGGAAATGTGTTGCAGATATAGGACTCCGGACAGAGCTCGACAAGGTACACCCCCACACCACCGACGAGCCGGAAGGACGGGTGTATGACCCTGTACTTGTAAGACTTTTCTCTCTTGAGAACTGGCTTCCCTCCAGCGTAGAAACAACAGACAGTAAAGCGAAGTACGCACACTATGCGCGCTTTGTTGCGAATGGCGTCTCTTCGGAAGCTCGTCTACCGGACCTCCCTGAGAATGCGAGTGCGGATGCAGCGAAACAGCGCATGACAGAGGCGGCTATTGTACTTGCACAGAAGGAAGAAAACCGCGGCCGTGGGTTCGTGAGGAGTGACGGGCTGGAGAGAATGTACATGCACGACTCCAACACCCCTGCCGTCTTCGTGAAGTACGATATCCCGAGGAGTCGCGGTAACATCGGCAACGATTACCCGCGGATGGAGAGCTGCATCCGCAGCCTCCGGTATCCTCCGCAGCGCCCCGAAGAACAGTTCTCTTTCGATAATGTTGTCGCGGTCTTCTTTGAGGCACGGATACTCGGCAACGGGCACGCGATGGTCCTGGCCACCTATGTGTACGGAGACCCATTGAGCGGAGCGGAACCTCCCGAATTCTTCGTGATGCAGAGCACAAGAGGCACGTATGCGATCAGCAATGGCAATGGAGAAATGGGCGGCAGCGACAGGGTAATCGGCGGACGGAACTTCCTCCTCCAGAACGGAGCGCGCGAGATGATCAGCCAGCTCTCTGTACCACTGGAAAAGCGCCGTCAGCAGACCATTGAGCGACGCAGGAAGAAACATGAGGAAGAGAAAAAACTTGGGGAGAAAAGAGCGGAGATGCTGCAGCAGCAGGAACTTGCCCGTCAGACTGCAAAGCGGAACCCGGGCGTATGGCATGCATATCCCCACGAATACCTTGATTCACATAAGGGGGAACGACGGCATGAACACGTTGCATACTACTGTCCGCCAGAGAGCGAGAGTGGGTATTTCCTCTACCTGAGAAAACCAATTGTATCCACGGGAACCTTCTTGGATTCCGCGGACAAAACATATAAGAAAACAACGGGAAACAGCAGCACGACACGTATAGAAGTGGTAGATGAAAAAACAGGAGCTAACTATTACTTCAACCATATGGGAGGATGGTACCTCACCTTTCTGCAGGAACAGAATACATCCATTCCCAGAGAAATATTTACCGAGGGGCTCTGCATGCCAATTCCGGAAAATCCCCTCGGTTCTGTACGCAAGATCATCGCGCTTTTTGTAAGCAACATAGATGACCCCGAACACCGTGAGTCGGAAAATCTGCTCCTTGAACAGTACAAAAAACTGGAAACAAATGTGCAACGCCGGGAATTCCTGCGAAGACTGGAGTTCACAGCAAGAAAATTCGCAGGGGATGGGAAGAACGCGATTACGAAAATCGGATTCGAAATGCTGCTTGCGCAGTACGGCGCACTCTATTCCGCCCCTCTCGACAGAGGCCAATGGGAGCGCTTCACGCGCGGACATGAGCTCTGCGGCCAGCCGGACGAGAACGGCATCTACACTGTGGAAAAGACAAAAGGACTCTCTCCGCTCTCCGTGTACACACGCTTCAGTCTTGAGCAGGGAAAATGGGAGTGGAGCCCTGACCGTGAGCACTGGCTCGCACCGAGCCTCGTGAACGTTTGGCATACGGACAGCCATTACTATTCACCGAGCGGAAATGCGATTGCGATCCTCCGGCAGCTCGAAGCTTAGAGAAACCGCTTATACCCCTCCGCTTCCAGCTGGTGTGCAAATGCAGCCCCTCCGCTCTGCACAATTTTGCCGCCTACCATGACATGCACATGGTCCGGTGTGACGTACTCCAGAATACGCGCGTAGTGCGTGACGAGGAGAATTGCCCGTTCCGGGCTGCGGAGCGCATTGATGCCCTCTGCGACAATCCTTAAAGCATCGATATCGAGCCCGCTGTCGGTTTCATCCAGCAGTGCCAGTACAGGCTGGAGAACGCTCATCTGCAGGATTTCCGCCTTCTTCTTCTCTCCTCCGGAAAATCCCTGGTTCAGCGCACGCTCCGCGAAGGAAGGATCAATTTTGAGCTTCGCCATGTGCTCCTCCAGAAACTTCTTGAATTTGATGGGAGAGACTTTCTTGTGCGCAGGGTCACGCACAGCCATCTGCGCGTTGTACGCAGCGAAGAGGAAGTTGCGCAGTGTGACACCGGCAATCTCCTTGGGATACTGAAATGCGAGGAAGAGTCCTGCCTGCGCACGCGCATGCGGCTGCATGGCAAGGAGATCCCGTCCAAGAAAGTGCACACTGCCCGCCGTGATCTCATATGCCGGGTGCCCCATGAGCGCACTCACGAGCGTGGATTTTCCTGACCCATTCGGCCCCATGACTGCGTGCACCTCCCCCTGACCAATGCTCAAATCCACCCCGCACACCACCTCTGTGCCCCCCACAGCAATGTGGAGATTGGAAACCGAGAGAATGGTTCGGGAACCTTCCATAGAGTGGGAGCGCATTCTAGCCCGGTTCTGGCTGTACAGGAACGGAGAAGATGCACATAATGCAGGAGTTCATGGTACAGGTGACATTCATTTACGGTGACCAGAAGAAAACCGTTCAGGGGAAAAACGGCCAGACGCTGCTGCAAATCGGACTGGATAACGGTGTTCCCATTGAACACGCCTGCGGCGGAAATGGCTTCTGTACCACCTGCCTGTGCAATGTGAGAGAAGGGATGAAAAACCTCAGTGAACGCAATACCCGCGAAGAGAATATGGGCATCGTGAGTGACCCGGAGAGGCTCGCCTGCCAAGCACAGGTGCAGGGGGATTGCACCGTAGAACTTACCGAGTACTAGACGTGAAATCTCAAGGAAAGAAACGGCGCCTTCATGTAATGGGAGTGAACCTGCTCCTCTGTATTGTTTCCGTGAGCGTGTTCCTTGGCGGATCAGAAACTCTGGCACGTCTGTGGTACTCTCCGCAGAAAGTGAACAGCGACAGCTTCTTTGAATACGACAAAGAAAAGGTATTCCGACTTAAGGCAAATTTTCACGGCCCAAATTGGGGAAGCACCTTCACAACAAATTCCCACGGATTCCGGGGCAGAGAAATCGCCATAGAAAAACCTGAAAACACGAAACGTATTCTCATAGCTGGCGACTCTGTTGCGTTCGGTCAGGGCGTAAATGACGACGAAGTTTTTCCGTATTATCTGGAACAGCAACTCAATGAGCAATTCGCCGGCAGTGGAGAAAATGTCCGGATTGAAGTGATTAACACAGCCGCACCAGGCAACTCTCCGTATCAGGAGTACCACGATGTCAAGCGGGGCCTCAAATTTGATCCGGACATAATCGTTCTCCAGGTCACATTGAACGATATCATACATGAACAGTCACAATGGACATTCTTGGCAATGGGAATGAAGGAAAGCGAATCGGAGACTACAAGCATCAACTATGTCACAGGCAAGAAAAGACTACCGCAATTCGACTACCTGCTTAGACAACACAGCGCTCTCTACCTCTTCCTGAAAGATATAAACGCACGATTACGATTTAAAGACCTCACTGGAAAACACATCGCAAAAAAAGCGGCGTCGGAGGAAAATTCCGACTTCATGCCGCTGCTCACAGAACCAGAAAGCCCCGCAGTACGAGAAGCGTGGGATTATGCCCTGAGTTGGATACAAATAATGGTAGCCATAGCGAAAGAGCATGATATCCCCTTCGTGCTCTTCGCTACCCCCTTTGGTATCCAGTCAGGGTACTATGAGGAGTACGCCTTCCCGCAACATAAATTCAAGCAGTTCGCTGAGGAGGAAAATATTTACTTCGCAGATTTCCTGGCAGCAATGTGGCAACGCCTCGTTGATGAGCAAGGAGGAAGGAATACGATAAACGAAATTATCGATGAGTGGGTGAAAAACGGCTCCACCTTACTGCAGGATCTCCACGCGGAACTCTTTTTGGATCATGTACATTTCACCCCTGCAGGACATAAGATGGCAGCGGACATTCTCATGCCCATTGTACTTGAGGCACTGAATCTCAAAAGCATGAATGAGTAGCGGCAATGGTTGTCCCTCCGCACCTCCTGCTGTATAAAAGTTCCATGCCAGACAGAAACAAGAGTAGGAAAACTGCGTTGCGGGAGCTCGGCATCAATATACTGCTGTGCATTGCTTCAGTAGGCCTCTTCTTGGGGGGCGCTGAACTACTAGCGCGCCTTTGGTATGCCCCTGAGCAGATAGAATCCCAGAAGGATTTTGAGTACGACAGGGAAAAGTTTTTCCGGTGGAAGCGAAACCTGCGAAGCGAGTACCGCGGAGTGCCCTTCTCGACGAATTCTTTTGGATATCGCACCCCAGAAATATCTGTGGAGAAACCAAAGAACACTAAACGCATTCTCATACTTGGAGACTCTGTCTCTATGGGATTCGCGCTTCGCGATCACGAGTCGTACCCGCGTTTTCTTGAAGAAGATTTGAATAATCATTTTGCAAAGCAAGGTGAACAACAAACTATCCAAGTTTTCAATGCCGCCACTCCGGGCAATGCAACATTCCAAGAATATCACGACCTCAAGAGAAACCTGCAGTTCGACCCCGACATAATCATTCTGCAATTTACGCTCAATGATGTTGTACCATCCCATGATGAAAGCATTTACCAGTTGCTCCATGAAGCCGACCTCACACACATAGAAAATAAATTCGCTCAGTTCCAAGACTACCTCTGGGGAAAAAAGAAGCTCCCCCGACTCTTCTCAATAGATTACCGCCTCAGACAACACAGTGCCCTCTACCTCTTCCTGAAAGATGTGTATAGCCGGATGCAATTCGGGGATACCACGGGTAATAACATTGTGGCAAACGCACAGAAAAAGGAGATAGTACTTGTGAGAGATCTTGTCAGTAAGCCCACCAACCCCGAGATTGAAGAAAGCTGGAAAACTACTCTCGGCCTGATGCGAGAGATGACAAATCTCGCGAACCGAAGAGGGATTCCCTTCATTATCCTAGCAACACCCTGGGACTTCCAGATGGAACGAACGACGCAATCCGCACATCCACAGAATATTCTGAAAAAATTCGCACAGGAGCAGAACGTGTTGTATATAGACATCCTCGAACAAATGCAGACGGAATTCGCACTGTCTCGGGTGGGGGAAGAAACCAATCCGGAGACTATCGCACGAGTGATTTCAGAGACAAGCCAGAGCAACCCAAGCGCTCTGAGAGAGTACTGGTACGCACTTTTCCAGGATTTCTGCCATCCGACAATCGAAGGACACCGATTCATAGCAAAAGCCATTCAGCCTGTTGTGCTCGACACGCTGCGCAAAACCAAGGAATGAAAATGACAAGCATTGCGAATTGAGAAGGAACCTTGCTTCCTGTACAACAATGGCATGCGAAATCCGACTTCCGCATGGAATGCCCGTGCGAAGGAGTTTACGGTAAACCTCCTCCTTTGCACTCTCTCAATCGCAATCTTCTTTGGAGTTGCAGAACTACTTGCACGAATATGGTACACACCCGAGGAAATCCGATCCGAAGGGCATTTTGAATTCGATGTAGAGACCATTTTCAGGCAGAAGAAGAATCACGCAGGTACATATTTCGGTGTCCCATACACTACGAATTCCTATGGACATCGCGGGAGCAGGGATTATTCCGTGGAGAAACCCAAGAACACCATCCGGATACTTGTCTTAGGGGACTCAGTCGCCTTTGGAACAAAAGTGCTAGATAGCGAGGCATTTCCTGTACTTCTGGAAGAAAAACTCAGCCAGTATTTCACCGACCAGCACACAGCAATTTCTGCCGAAGTGATCAACGCTGCAGTCCCTGGCAATACTCCCTTTCAGGAATACCACGACCTTCAACGATCTCTCCTCTTCAATCCCGACCTTGTCATTCTCCAATTCACACTCAACGATGTGAGGGAAAACTATGGGACATGGCAATTGCAAAACATGGGCTTTAATGAGGCATATACCTCGCAGGCACAGTTTTTTGATTATCTCTTTGGGAAGAAGACACTCCCATTGGCTTTCCGCGCCGACTATCTGCTCAGGCAGAAAAGCGCGTTCTATCTGTTCCTAAAAGATCTGGGAAATCGCATTCGGTTCCGCGATGCAAGCGGTGAACATATCGCAGATATTGCACAGCAGATGGAAGCAGGATTCGCAGAGGTATTGGTAGATGACCCGCAGAATCCTCAGATACTGCAGGAGTGGGAATACGCGCTCAGCTGGACTCGCAAGACAATACAGATAGCCAAGGAGAACAATATCCCCCTTCTCCTACTTGTGACACCCTTTGCTTTCCAAATCAGCCGCCCAGAGGAAACAGCGCACCCACAGCGCATCATGCGGGAGCTCGCGGAGGAACAGAACATCACATATGTCGATTTGTTGCATGCACTCTTCGAAGAATACGCTGCCTTCACGGGAGAAGGGGGGAACACGTCTGAAATCATTGCCCAAACCATCCAGCAGAACCCAGAGAAGCTCCAGGATTTTTGGTCCAGCCTCTTCTACGATATATGCCATGCACTACCGTCGGGACACAAGCTTATTGCACGCATCCTGCAGCCCGAAGTCCTCAAAGCTCTGCATAGGACAGACATAGCAGAGCTGCCCCTTACTCAGGAATCCTCTTACCGATGAAGAAAACTCGCACCACCATTCAAACCTCGCCCCACACACACTGGTGTACAAGACTTGGAAAAAATTTGCTCCTCAGTATTCTTTCTATTTGCCTCTTCCTTGCCGGAATGGAACTGGTCGCACGTATTTGGTATTCGCCACAGAAACTTTCAGACGCAAGTATTTTTGAATACGACAGTGAAAAACTGTTCCGCTTGAAAAGTAACCTAACCACAACCTTCAAAGAAGTCCCCTTCACAACCAACGCTTTTGGCTACCGCGACAATGCGGTGCCTATGGCAAAACCAAAAGACGCCAAACGGGTACTCCTTGTAGGAGATTCTATCGCGTTCGGATTCCGTGTACTCGATAGTGAAACTTTCGACACATACCTCGAGCAATCGCTCAACAATCTCTTCGACGAACGAGGAGAGAACACCACTGTGGAAGTCATCAACACAGCTGCCCCAGGGAACTCGCCGTTCCAGGAATACCATGATCTTAAAAGGGGGCTGGCATTTGAGCCGGATGTCGTACTACTGCAACTCACGCTCAACGACATTATTGAAGAAAGAGGCTTCTGGATATTCGAGGAAATGGGCATAGCTGGAAAACAGGGCAGCAACAGTGCAATGGAGAATGCCGACTACATTTTCGGTACTGCAAATTTCCCGCATATTGATACCGTCCTCAGGCAGAGAAGCGCTCTCTACTGCATGCTGAAGGACTGGGGAAGTCGCATCCGTTTCCGAGACCCCGGTGGAGAGCGGATTGCTGAGAAAGCTCAGAATGAAGAAATATTTTCCGTGTTATCACTCGTCTATACCCCCAACCACCCTACAGTTCTTGCTTCATGGCAAAGAGCATTGGGGTGGATCCAGAAAATTACAGAGACTGCGGAAAGAGAGAATGTACCTCTGATCATCCTCCTCACTCCCTATAATTTTCAGTTCCCGCTCAGTAAAGAAACTGCCGTCCCACAACAAACTCTTAGTGTTTTCGCGCAGAATCGGGAAATACCCTTCGTGGATCTCCTCGCCATTCTCCAGGAGCAATTTGCATCTAACTTGATAGGTGAAAATCCCGATGGGAGAAATACGGATGAAATCATCGCCGAGAGCATTGGGAAACAACCGGAGCGCTGGAGAGACTTCTGGAACACATTTTTCCTAGATTATGATCACCCCTCACCTGCTGGAAATAGATTCATTGCGGATATTCTGCTCCCCATTGTTGCTCATACTCTGGAATAAGGCCTGCAAAGACCACAGAGTATGGGATTGATCCACCTCCCTTCTTCCTGTAAAAAGAGTCCCATGTCTGACCAAGAGAAGCCATGGAAACACTTGCTGCGCGGACTGGGGATCAACCTCCTGGTTTGCATAGGTTCTGTGAGTATTTTCCTTGGAGGAACAGAACTTGTCGCTCGTATCTGGTACACACCGCAGAAGTACGAGTACACGGGCATGTTCGAATACGACAAAGAGAAGGTATTTGGCTTAAGAAAAAATATCGATGACATCTACCGCGGTGGGCACTTTACGACAAACTCCTTCGGTTTTCGCGGAAGAGAGACCTCTGTAGAAAAACCCCCAAAGACCTTGCGTGTCCTCATGGTCGGAGACTCCGTTACCTTCGGCCACGGCATGGATAATGAACAGACGTTTTCCTCTCTGCTCGAGGCAGCACTCAACAAACATTTTTCCGATGAAGGAAAGGGGGATAGTACCGTCGAAGTAGTCAATACCGCAGTCCCCGGGAATGCTCCGTTCCAGGAATACCACGATCTCAAGCGGGGGTTGCAGTTCAACCCGGATGCCATAGTCCTCCAAGTGACCCTCAATGATATTATTGAACCACACGCAAAATGGATACTCGAGGATATGGGAATATATGAAGGCAATCTGGAAATCATAAGTCATGACTACGTCCTCGGCATCGCAAACATATCGCAGATCGACCATGTGCTCAAGCAGTACAGTGCGTTCTACCTCTTCCTGAAAGACATGCAAACACGTATTCGTTTCCGCGACCCCACCGGTAAACACGTGAGGGAAAAAGCATACCGCAAGGAAAACTACACTTCAGCACTGCTGGTGACCGAACCGGAAAACCCCACAGCAGTAAAAGCATGGGAGAATGCTCTGGGCTGGATACGCGGCATGACAAGCACCGCCCAAGAAAGAAACATCCCCATCGTGCTTCTTGTGACCCCCTACGATTTCCAGTTCAGTGTGGAAGAGAGTTTTGCATACCCGCAACAGAAACTTAGGGGGTTCGCAACCGAAGAAAAGCTCTACTTCGCAGACATACTGCAAAAGCTCTGGGAACTCCTGGCTGAGCATGCCGGCAAAGAAAAAACCGCGGATCAGATCATTCTCGAAGAGCAGGCGAAAGGAGCTAAATCTACGATGCTCTCAGACTTCTGGACAGAGTACTTCAGCGACTACTGCCACCCCACTGCAACAGGCCACATACTCATCGCAGAGGAACTCTATCCTCTCGTACTGGAAGCACTGACAGCATCGCAAGCGAAAGAGAATAATGAATGATTCGTGATAAAAAGATCCAAACCTCCAGGGGCATAAAAAATACATGCCAACCGTCAAACTGAGCTGCCAAAGGCACAGAAATACACTCAATAGGGGGAAGGACAGAATTGCCAGCAATACTCATTTTTAGTATAATGTTATGAAATGTTCCACATACACAAACAGGAAAACCATACCCGCGGATTGGCCCTTAATCTCCTGCTGTGCGCGAGCTCAGTCAGTATCTTTCTTGGGGGATCCGAACTCTTGGCCCAGCTCAAATACACACCGCAGAAACTCGAGTACAGCGGCATGTTTGAATATGACAGTGAGAAGGTATTTGATCTGAGGAGCAATAATGACAGTTACTATCACGGCGGGCACTTCACAACCAATTCCCGTGGTCTCCGTGGGAAGGAGATCTCTCTTGAGAAACCAGAAAACACCGTACGTGTCCTCGTTGTGGGTGATTCTATTTCCTTTGGACATGGCGTCAATGACAATGAGACATACTCCTACTTCTTGGAACAATCGCTCAACAGGTACTTCACAGAACGGGAGGGGGCTCCCGCATTTGAAGTCATCAATACCTCCGTCCCAGGCAATTCCCCATTCCAGGAATATCACGACATGAAACGTGGTCTTGCGTATGACCCCGATATCATCGTCCTGCAGATCACGCTGAATGACATCATTGAGGAAAACGCGGGATGGATTCTCGAGGAAATGGGCATGGAAGAAGGCAACCTGGAAAATGTCAGCCGTGATTTCGTGTTTGGCAAACAGAACATGACATCCCTGGACAACGCACTCAGACAGCACAGTGCCTTCTACCTCTTTCTGAAGGACATGCAAACACGCATACAATTCCAGGATCCCACAGGAAAAAATACCGCCGAGAAAGCAAAGCGAAGGGAAAAATTCACAGCAGGGCTGCTGGTGGATGAACCGGAGAATCCTGAAGTAGAGGACGCATGGAAAAATGCATTGAGCTGGCTGCATCGCATGATAGCCATCGCTCAAGAGCAGAACATTCCCCTCATACTTATTGTTACGCCATTCAACTTTCAATTTTCCCGTGAGACAGAGTTGGCCCACCCGCAACGAAAACTGCAGGAATTCGCCACAGAGGAAAATATCCACTATATAGACATGCTGGGCATCCTCTGGCAACTCCTTGTGGAGAAAACAGACAAAGAAAAAACTGCAAATCAGATCATCGCAGAATGCAGGCAGAATGACTCTCCTCTGCTCCAGGACTTCTGGGAAATGTTCTTCCTGGACTACGATCACCCTTCGCCCACAGGACACGAACTCATGGCAAACATCCTGCAGCCTGCCATCCTCAATACATTGCATCTCGCTGCGGAATAAAGATTGCATACAAGGAAAGTGGAGCCAGTAATTGCCATCGGCATTGCCTTAAGGTAAAAAGGGGCCCATGTTTCGCAGAGGGAAGAAAGAAAATCGCTCCCGAGGGATGGCTCTCAATCTCCTGCTGTGTGCAGGATCAATTATTTTTTTCTTCGGGGGTGCGGAACTTATTGCGCGTATCTGGTACACGCCGCAGAAGTACGAGTACACGGGCATGTTCGAATATGACAGAGAGAAGGTATTTGGCCTCAAAAAAAATGCAACCGGGCTGTACTGGGGAGGCGCCTACACCACAAATTCCTACGGTTTTCGGGGGAAGGAAATTCCCCTCGAGAAACCAGCGAACACCGTGCGCGTTCTCGTGGTAGGCGACTCTGTTTCTTTTGGACACGGTGTGAATGATGACCAGATATTCTCCTATATCCTGGAGCAATCGCTCAACGAGTATCTTGTAGAACAGGAGAGTGCGATTGCTGCCGAAGTAATAAACACATCTGTTCCGGGCAACTCCCCGTTCCAGGAATATCACGACATGAAGCGGGGCCTTGCGTTCAGCCCCGATATCATCGTCCTCCAGATCACGCTGAATGACATTATCGAACCGTTCGCAAGGTGGATTTTCAGGGACATGGGAATGGAAGAAGGCGACTTGGAAATCATCAGCCACGATTATGTACTCGGCATACATAATATATCGAATCTCGACCATATCCTCAGGCAGAGAAGCGCACTCTATCTCTTCCTGAAAGACATCGCGGCACGCATACGATTCAAAGACCCCACAGGAGCAAATATCGCGCAGAAAGCGGCGCAAAAGGAAAACTTCAACGCGGCGCTGCTTGTGCTTGAACCGGAGAATCCCGAAGTTATAGAAGAATGGGAAAATGCGCTCAGCTGGATACGACATATGACAGCTCTCGCGAGGGAACAGGACATTCCATTCGTCATTCTTGCCACCCCTTTCGACTTCCAGCTCACTCTTGAAAAGAAGTTCGCCTACCCACAACAGAAACTCAGAGAGTTCTCAGAAGAAGAAGATAGTTACTTCGTGGATCTGCTGGATATTCTCTGGCTGCTTCTTGTGGAGCAAACAGATAAAGAAAAGACTGCAAACCAAATTATCGCAGAGTGGAGACAAGACGGCTCCAGATTACTTCAGGACTTCTGGGAAGTGTTCTTCCTGGACTACGATCACCTCTCAGCCGCAGGCCACGAGCTCGTTGCGAGCGTCCTACAGCCCGTTATTCTCAATGCGTTGCATCTTGGTGCAGAATAAAGATACACATAAAAAAATTGTGGTAGGATTTCTCCCCCTGTATCACACAGTACCATGCAGAACCGACCAACCGAGAAAAGAATCCGTCTACGCAGAACTGGAATAAACCTCCTCCTCTGCGTCTCCTCCATCAGTATCTTCTTCGGGGGAGCGGAAGCTCTGGCCCGCCTGCAATACACCCCGCAGAAATTCGAACCATACGGCATATTTGAGTACGACAAAGAAAAACTGTTCCAGCTGAAGAAAAACCAATTCAGCATGTTCCACGATGTACCATTCACCACAAACTCCTTTGGTTTCCGCAGCGCAGAGCTTTCCCTGCAGAAACCGGAAAATACAAAACGTATTCTTCTGCTTGGCGATTCCATCGCCTTTGGTCACGGCGTCCACGATAAGGAGACATACGCGTTCCTGCTTGAAGAATCTCTGAACAGGCAACTTTCGGAGAAGGAGGAACCCATCACTGTAGAGGTTATAAACACTGCAGCCCCAATGAATTCCCCATACCAGGAATACTACGATCTCAAGCGGGGGATGCAATTTCATCCTGACCTCATCGTCCTGCAATTCACACTGAACGACATCTATGACATGCCAATCATCGATATCATCGACTTACAGAAGCATATGGATTATGTCTTCGGGCAGAGAAGCGCTCTCTACCTTTTCATGAAGGATATGTATGGGAGAATTCGATTCCGGGATTTCACCGGCGAAAAAATAGCTGAAAAAGCACAGAAGAAAGAAATCCTGGATATAGCGAAGCTCATTGTGGACCCTCAGGATCCTGAGGTGCAGAAAGCATGGAACGATGCCCTCTGGTGGATACTGCAAATGATCTCCATCGCAAAAGAAAAGAACATCCCGTTTGTCATTCTTGCCACTCCGTTCGATTTCCAACTGGGACTGGAAGAGGCTCACGCACATCCACAACGCACCATACAAACCTTTGCAGAAGAACAGGGAATATACTTCATTGACCTCTTAGAGATTCTCCAGAAGATGCTTGCATCGCATGTACGTGGGGACGAAGAGGACACGAAGAGCACCGCTGAAATTATCGCCGAAACAAACAGGGACAACCCCGAAACGATCAGAGCATTCTGGGACGAGTTCTTCATTGACTACGATCACCCCTCCCCAAAAGGCCATAGACTCATCGCCAGCATGCTGCACTCTTACATTACGGAAATGCTCCCTTCGGTCATGCAAAGATAGCGCTACACCTTTGCAAGGGCCTTCAGCGCTTCCTTTACCCCCTCGTTGTACGGCTCAAGCTTATTAATGCGTTTGTATGCTTCCTCCGCCTTCTCCCTGTGCCCAAGTTGCAGGTAGCTCTCGGCAAGAAGGTGGAGAAGCTCGGTATCGCGTGAGAGCCTCATGCAGGATTTCTCAAGAAGGGGCACTGCTTCTTTGAAGCGATGTGCAGCGATACATGCGCGTCCGAGCGCGGCACCGCGTTCAGGATTCTTTGCATCGCGTTTCAAAGCCTCCCGGTAACTCCAGCAGGATTCAATGTATTTTTTTTGCTTGTAGTAGGCCAGCCCCAAATTCGCGAAGTACGACACATCATCGTGCTTGGTGATGAGTTCTATATACATCACTTCCGCTTTCTGTTCACGGCCTGTCTGCAAATAGAATTTTGCAAGCTGGGCCCGGGTATCCACATCATCGGGCAGAATGGTAAGAGCCTGGATATAGTGCCGTTCCGCCTCTTCAATTTTCTCTTGGGCAAAAGACTTGTCTGCCATACGAAGGAGAGACCGTGCTTCCTGCAACTCAATTGCGGAGGTACGGGGACTTTTCCTGGGACGCTCAATTTTAGTTTCCTGAACAAAAACGTTCCCCCGCTCCTCCGCCGAATGGACCCGCTGCCGCACACTTCGGACAAACTTGCGAACAGATCTGTTGCGAAGAAGTACGCGCACTCCGAGAAGCACGCAAATACCGACAGAAGACCCGACGAGGACAAATACGTAAACCACGGCAAGCGAGGCTAGCACCCGGCAGAAGTACAGGCAAGGATCCTGGATGCAAAATTTATGGCGCTGTTACGAGCGCAAAGTACTGAGCGGCAAGCTGCCTGTGAGCATTTGTCCTGAGAGAACGCGCCAACTCCATGAAAGGGGGCATGAGCAACTCACGCCTCCTTGGCGGCTGCTGCCGAAGAGAGAGTGCGAGATGCGTCAGAAACCTATCAGCTTCATCCCCACGGGTGTGAAGGGAGGTGAGTATCTGGAGACGGCTCTTAAGAGATGCCGTTCCCCAGAATGAGAGAGCTTTCTCATAGACCTGTTTTTCAAGCCGTAAGGAATCGGGGTCATCCCGCAGACGGTACACGATACCCGGAGCCCCTTGTGCAAGCCGCAGAATGAAATGGGCATCATCTTCATTGACCTCCTCAAGTATCGGCTGCAATTCCCGACGCGGAAGGCGCAGAAAGCGCAGTGAACGTGCCCTGGAAATAATGGTAGGAAGCAACGAAGACTGCGCCTGTGTTGTGAGAATGAACACGAGATGCTCCGGCGGTTCCTCCAAAATCTTCAAAAGAGCATTCGCTGCCGCTTCCTGCATTCTCTCCACGCTGCGAATGATGCAGCAACGGTAAAAACCCAAACTTGTTTCATGCAACCGTTCCTGTAATGCTCGCACATCGTCGATGCTGATCGTATCCGTCTTGGCAGGTTCATTCCTGCTGCGATGCTGCTGGTTCACATTGGAACTACGTGCAATGACGTCCCAGTCTTCACACTGTTTCTCAATCCACAACTGGTCAAGCACGAGCAGATCGGGATGTGTGAGCTTTCCAATAGATCGCGAAGCGTTGGCTTTTTCTTCCACAGAAAATCCCCTAGTGAGGATTTCACTCGCAAACCAGTACGCTATGGACATCTTCCCAAGGTGCGCTGGTCCGGAGAAGAGGTACGCATGTGCAATATTCCCTGTCTCCATATCCTGCTGCAGCTGTTCCACTTGCCGCTGATGTCCCACAATGGTGCGGAGTTTCGGCATGGGGAACTATGGTACAACAATCTACTTCCCGTGGCACTTCTTATATTTCTTCCCACTCCCGCAGGGACAGGGGTCGTTCCGCCCCACTTTCAGTTGTCTCGCTGGCTGTCGGGCAGAGGGAGATGAACCATCTGCACGCACAACAACCGGGTTGTTCGATGAAACCGGTCGTCCGCGGTCAACGCCCGTGCTCTCCAGTTCGCCAGCTATTTCATCAATATTCGTCTGCACATCCCCAAGTTCCTCCTGAGCTCGTGCAACGAATGCTGCAGGTGCAAACTGGGAGAAATCCACCTGCAGGAGTGTACGGGTGATGGTGGAATCGATAGCGGCAATCAGCTGCTGGAAACGATGGAACCCCTGATCTTTGTACTCTATGAGAGGATCGCGCTGGGCATACCCCGCAAAAGACACCTGCTCACGCAGATGCGCCATATCGTCAATGTGGTCCATCCAGTGCGTATCAATGGAATGGAGAGTCACAATGCGTTCCGCCTGCTGCACTGTCTCCTCCTTCTCCTGTTTGCACTTCTCCTCATAGAACCGAACAAAAAACTGCGTGAGCGCCTCCTGCAGCTTTTCCGGTGCCGGGAAGGAGCGGATTTTTTTCTCAGTAATTTCCTCCGCGAAAAGAGGGTGGAGGGCATGGAGTACCTCACATATCTCTTTGGCTTCCCATTCTTCCGGATCCCGCGAGGAAGCATGTGCAGCAACAATAGATTCCGCTTCCTGTGTAAGGGCACTCAGAATGTCCTGGTGGAGAGGATTCGTCTCGCCCTCCTCTCCTCCGCTATCACTTTTGCCAGCGAGTTTATAAAGGATGTTCTGTCGGCGTGTATAAATAATCTCACGGTGCTTGTTCATCACGTCGTCGTACTGCACAACATGCTTGCGGATATCAAAGTTGCGCCCTTCAACCCGCTTCTGAGCGCTCTCAATGGAACGGGAAACAATCTTGTTCTCCAGAGGCATGTCATCGGGAACTTTGAGCTTCTCCATCATGGACTTCAGCCGGTCCCCACCGAAGAGCCGCATAAGATCATCTTCCATGGAAACAAAGAACTGGCTCTCTCCCGGGTCTCCCTGGCGGCCGGAGCGTCCTCGCAGCTGATTATCAATACGCCGGGCCTCGTGGCGCTCAGTACTGAGAATGCAGAGACCCCCCAGGGCTGCAACACCCTCTCCCAGCTTGATGTCTGTTCCGCGTCCAGCCATGTTCGTTGCGATGGTCACAGCTCCCTTCTGCCCTGCGCCCGCAACAATTTCTGCTTCCTTCTGGTGATGTTTCGCATTGAGAATCTGATGCGGAACCCCTTCCTTCTGCAGAAGCGTACTCAACACCTCTGACTTTTCAATGGAAGTCGTCCCGACAAGAATGGGCTGCCCTTTCCCGTGCTTCTCCTTCGCAATCTTCGCCACAGCCTTGAACTTGGCAACAACCGACTTGTAGATGGCATCCGGCCGGTCATCTCGTACAACCGGCCTGTCGGTCGGAATGACAATGGTCGGAAGCTTGTAAATGGAGAGGAATTCCTCCTCCTCCGTTTTTGCAGTACCAGTCATTCCTGCGAGTTTCTCGTAGAGACGGAAGTAATTCTGGAACGTGATGGTGGCGAGCGTTTTGCTCTCACGCTGCACTTCCACCCCCTCTTTCGCCTCCAATGCCTGATGGAGCCCGTGGCTGTAGCGGCGCCCCGGCATAAGGCGCCCGGTGAATTCATCCACAATGATGAGCTCTCCGTCTTTCACCACATAATCGACATCACGCTGGTAAATGGCATGCGCACGGAGCGCCTGTTCTATATGGTGAACCTCTTCAAATCCACGATCGGTATAGATATTCTCCACACCAAGCATCTCCTCCATTTTTCGGATGCCTTCTTCGGTGAGAGTAGCGACACGCTGCTTCTCATCCTTATTGAAGTGCACATTCTCCTGAAGATGCGTCACCATCTGTGAATACTGCCTGTACCGATCGGTGGACTCATTTGCTGGCTGGCTGATGATGAGCGGTGTGCGGGCCTCATCGATAAGAATACTGTCCACCTCGTCGACAATTGCGTAGTGGAGCAACCGCTGGACCTGATGCCCCAGGGAAGGAGCCATGTTGTCGCGCAGATAGTCGAATCCAAATTCATTGTTCGTCCCGTAGGTAACATCGCAGGCATACTGTGCCTTGCGATCCGAACCCTCCGTCTCATGAAGGATGGTCCCTACTGTGAGACCAAGCACCTCGTAGAGCATGCCCATCCAGAGCGAGTCACGCTTTGCCAGGTAATCATTGACCGTCACCACATGCACCCCCTTCCCCGTCAGTGCATTGAGATACACCGGCATGGTGCATACGAGCGTTTTCCCTTCTCCGGTTTTCATCTCCGCGATAGCTCCTTTGTGCAGTACCGCACCACCAATGATCTGCACATCGTACGGAACCATATTCCAGATAAACTCCTGCTTCCCCATGGAAACGGACTTCCCCTGCAGAAGCTCAGAAGCACGAATGACCACTCCAAACGCCTCCGGAAGGAGCGCGTCCAGCGCTTCTCCGCCCGAAACACGAACTCGGAATTCTTCGGTCTTCTTGGGCAGATCGCTTAATTTCAGGTTCCGCATCTCCGGTGCCCCTTGGCAAGAACGCACCTTCTTTATCAAAGGACGAAGTTTTCTGAGCTCTTTTTCATTGGGATCTCCCAGCAGTTTGTTCAAAAAATCGATAAACGACATTTGTGCAAGAATAGCAGAGTGATGCGCCTGCCTCGATGCCAATTTCCATCAAATTAAAATTATTGTATAATCGCAGAAACACAGATAATTGTCTGCGATCAAGCTGCACCACCAGATCTGCGTGCGGCAGAAAAGGAGCAAGGAGCTACCAGTTGCGACCATACCATGGCACAACCGGTGCTTTTGCATATGCCAAAGAAGTGAGGAATGGAGGAAGTGCCTCAGTGAGAGGTTCCAGAACCGCCTCTCTCATCCCCTTTTCCACCACAGCTTGCCGGTGAGACTCGATGAGTTCTCCACACCATACAGAAGATGCCATACCCTCCAGCGCTGCATCGAGAGAGAGGTGCACGGGAGCCGGCCAGGACCAGTGATCAGATTCCTCGCTCACCCCTCGGACGAATACCTCCTGCCGTTTCGTTGAGTGTATCCATATGGCACTGCTGTCAGAGCATCTCGCACTGAACAAATCCGCGAGTGTGAGTCCGGCAAGAGGAATATCCAGCTGATCAGAGAGAACATTGGCATACGTCACGGCAACCCGCAGACTGGTAAAACCGCCCGGGCCTGTGACACATGCAACATGCGTAAGATCTTGCATAGAGAGTGCTGCCTCTTGGAGAACACCTTCCACAAGAATCGGCAGTTCATCATCACGAACGACAGCGTCGACTTCCTTCAAAATCAAAACATGGTTCTCCGAAACGACAGCAAAGGTTGCGCAGTGGCTTGCGATATCGAAGAACAGACAATTCATAGGAAGGCCGCTATGATAGGGCAACGACCCCTTACATAGCATGCATTCTCTGCCTGAACTTTCGGTTGTCATCCCCACGCACAGACGTGCCGATATTCTGAAGCAGTGCATCCGGCACCTGGAGAAGCAAACCGCTATGGACAAAATAGAGGTGATCGTCGTGAGCGACGGCCACGATGACAGCACTGCCAAACTTTTCGATGCTCCTTCCTGGCGCATGCCGGTAAAATTCCTGGAGATAAGCAAAGCACACCAGGGCACGGCACGAAATCGTGGGGTAGAGGAAGCAAAGGCACCCACTTGTCTCTTCCTTGGCGACGACATTTTCCTGCAGGAAGATGCATGTGAAGCACATCTTGTCATTCACAGTTTTGCAGCGAGCGATGAGTATGCCCACCACGGAACCACTGCCGTTCTGGGCTACACCACATGGGACCCCGCCCTGAGCATCACGCCGGTCATGCGCTGGCTTGAGAAATCGGGCTGGCAGTTTAAGTACCCGCAACTGCAACCATATGCTATGGGATTCATCCCCGAGAAAACTCAGCACCGTTTCACCTACACCAGCCACATCAGTCTTCCGACTGCCGTGGCAAAAGATATTCCGTTCCGGGAAGACGCCACCCTCTACGGGTGGGAGGATATAGAGTGGGGCGTGCGTCTCCGCAAAGCCGGAGTACGGGTGTTCTACAACGACACTGCAAAAGCTCTCCACCATCATCGAATCACACTGGAGGAATCCTTGGAACGGATGAAAACGCTGGGCAAATCCATCGCAGAACTGAATAAAAAAGTTCCTGGAATAGACCGGTTGCCCCCCTGGTGGAAACGCCTGATTTTTCGGTTGCTCATTGCTCTCTCCCCAGCATCTTTTGCATCACAGCACCGGAGAGCATTCTTACAGGGAATTGCGGAGGCAAAAGAACATGCCAGATGAGAAATCTGCTATGCTCTCAGCCCGTGTCCGGACTCCTCCCAGTGCCGGCACCTTTCTTCCACTCTGCGTAAATGTTCCGCCGGATGGACCTTCTGCTCCTCGGCATCACGGTTGTTCTGACATTCTTCGGTCTCGCCATGATCGCAAGCGTCAGTGTGTTTGAAAGTTACCAGATCACGAGCCGGCTCGTGAACCAGGGCATCCAGGAAACACCGAGCAATTCTTTCTACCTCTGGCGCAGCTTCATCCATGTGGTGGTGGCCCTTATAGCCATGGGTCTCACTGCCGTGATTCCTTACCGTATGTGGGAAAGACTTGCCCTCCCTCTCTTCGGAGCAACGCTCCTGCTCCTCATAGGAGTATTCATCCCCGGCATCAACGCAGGGTACGGAACCGCCAGCAGCTGGATACGTATCGGGTTCATCCCTTCCATACAACCCTCGGAATTCCTGAAACTCACACTGATTTTCTACCTCGCAATCTGGCTCCAGAAGCGTGAGCAGTTGATAGGAACATGGAAAGAAGGATTCATTCCATTCGCGAGCGTGCTCCTGCTTGCGACCATTCTCGTCGCGCTCCAGCCGGACCTTGGATCATTCCTTGTGCTCTCAGCCATTGCAGTCGTCATGTTCTTTGTCGCAGGCGGAAACATCTTCCATGTCGTTCTTGGGGGGGGGATCGCAGCAATCATGGGACTGCCAATCATCCTCGAAAAAGAGTACATACGGAACCGCTTCCGTGCCTTCCTGCGACCCGATGATCCCGCGATCGCCGAAACAATCGGGTTCCAGATCAAACAGGCACTCATTGCCGTGGGCAGCGGAGGCGTCTTTGGAGTGGGATATGGGAAATCCATTCAGAAATTCGGGTACCTTCCCGAGGTACAGGCAGACATGATTTTCTCGGCAATGGCAGAGGAGCTCGGCTTCCTGCGCCTGCTCATCATTATCGGAATGTTTGGCATCCTCATCTGGCGCGGGTACCAGATCGGGCAGGAGGCTCCGGATCGCTTTGGATTCCTCGTGGCAACAGGCATCACAACATGGATTGCAGTCCAAACGATACTCAACATCGGGGTGAATCTCTCTCTCTTCCCCCTCACGGGGCTTACCCTCCCCTTCATCAGCTACGGCGGCTCCTCTCTCCTCGCAAATCTCATGGCTGTTGGCATACTGCTCAATATCTCATCGCACTCTGTGTATGAAACGAGCCGCGCAAGGCACTCCCGGAGACATGCGAGGAAAATGGCTACAAGATAGTTACCTTTCAAAGTGATGGCACACGTTCTCTTCGTTGGCGGCGCATCCATCGGGCACATTGCCCCTTCTCTTGCTGTTATGCAGCAGTTGGTGCATCTCATGCCGGAAGTGAAGTGTCATTTCGTCTGTCTCCCGAAGCAAACGGAGATGGACTATCTGGAGCAGAACAGATGTGCGTTCTCCACCATAGATTCGCCGCGCTTCTCGCTGTCCTTTCCCTGGAAATTTTTACGGGCATACAGGCAGGCGTCTGCACTTCTCTCTGAATGGAAACCTTCTGTTGTCTTCAGTAAAGGAGGACACGTGAGCGTGCCAGTCTGTCTGGCTGCAAAAAGAAGAGGTATCCCCATCGTCCTCCATGAATCAGATGCTGTGAGCGGGTACGCCAACCGCATTGTGGGGAGATGGGCGGCAACAATCTGCACAGGATTCCCATCAGAGGAAACTGATCGACGGCATGTCCATACGGGGAATCCCATCCGCCAGGAAACGGTGCGGGGCAGAGCCGAAGAGGGTTTGCGCATCACAGAATTCTCAGGGAAAAGACCGGTACTTCTGGTCATGGGAGGCAGCCAGGGGGCGCAGGCACTCAACGAAGCTCTCAGAGCACACATGCAGGAACTCCTTGAAGTTTGTGATGTTATTCATCTTACCGGTCACGGGAAAGCCGGAGTATCAGTAGCAGACACTCGGTACTTCCGGCGGGAATTCGTGTATGGAGAATTGCCACATCTCTACGCGATTGCCAGCCTCGCGCTCAGCCGGGCCGGCGCGAATGCACTCAGTGAACTGGCTGCGAATGGCATCCCGACGATTGTGGTTCCTCTTCGTGGGGTTGGACACGACCACCAACAGGCTAATGCCAAAAGGGCAGCCATGGGCGGAGGATGCATTCTTCTGGACCAAAGTGAGCTAGACAATAAAATTGTTCCACTTGTCAAGAAGTGTCTCCAAGACAGGAATATGCGCGAATCGATGTCTGAGAGCATGAGAACCCTCTTCTCCCAAGAGGCCTCTTTACAGATCGCTAAAATACTCTCTAAGTTCCTTGCATAGGCACTGGGTTCTCACTAACCTTCGCGGGCGTTATGCGTATCCAAAAGAAGCAAAGCCTCTATCTTTTCCTTATCCCGCTGTTTGCGCTGGTTATGCTCGCAGGATGTTCCAAGGAACAAGAGCCTGCACCGGAACCAGAAGAACAGATTGAGCAGGAAACAACTATGGAATACCAGGGTGAAATTCTCAGCGGCAAGCACACGGCAGTCATCAGCACATCGCTGGGAGATATCACGGTGGAACTGGATGCCGATGCGGCCCCCAAGACAGTCACCAACTTCATTGCTCTCGCGCAGGAAGGGTATTACGACAATCTTATTTTTCACCGCGTCATCCCCGGCTTCATGATTCAGGGGGGAGATCCGAACGGCAATGGTACCGGCGGCCGCAGCGTGTTTGGCAACACGTTCGAAGATGAAATCAATGCAGAGAGTTACGGCCTGCACGAGCGCATGCTGAAGGATGAAGTGCAAGATCAGGCGCTCCCCGAGCAGCTAGCCGAAGCCTCGCTCAAGGATTACTACGAAATGACCGGCTACCGCTACAACAGTAACTTGCAGTCCCTCCCCATGGACTACGGGTATCTCGCGATGGCAAACCGCGGCCCGAATACGAATGGAAGTCAGTTTTTCATCATCCAGCGCAAAGAGGGCACCCCATGGCTGGAAGGAAAGCACACGGTCTTTGGGAAGGTGACAGAGGGCATAGACATCGTAGACGCAATCACGGCAGTGGAACGCAGTGCGAACGACAAGCCGGTGGAGGATGTGACATTCAGTGTGATTGTCTCTGAGGAAGACGAAGAATAGTGAAACACTGGCTTCCTAAGCCAGGATGGTTCTACCACCAGAGAAACTTTTTTACTGTCCATTTTCCATTTTCGATTTTCTATTTCTCACGTCAGGCTGCCTTCTCAAGAGTCCCCACATCAATGAACTTTTCTACACCTGATCCCTGCTCGAGGAGATCACCTTTGCAGAGAGCCCGCGCCGCCTCTATCTCGCGGTCATGGTTGGCCCTGCACAGTGTAATTTTGCCGACGAACCTCCCCCCGAATTCCGTCTCGATGAATTTCAACCACCCGATCCTGTCGATGAGCTCGTGGCACATGGGCTCGTAGTTCCTGCCATTAACCACATATTTCTCATTGGGATTCTGCACGCCTCTCTTCGTCACAAGCACCACATTCGAAAGCCCCAGCGACGTGTATGGGAACCTGCTCATGCCAAGATGCCGGATCGTGCTGAGAATGCCGGCACGGGCGCGCATGGCAGGCGTGCGGGCTGCGGCGATGAAGCTGAAAAATTCAGGCGTCATTGCCACTCTCATCCTCTGATTCCCGAGCGGCGGGATGTCCGGATACTCAATCTGATGGTCAACAATGAGCTTATGCCCTCCTTCGTCGGGTTCCAGAAGGATGTACGATCCTCCCCCGAACCGGAAACCGACAGGCTCATTCACTGTCACATGATGGGCACGCCCGACGGAAACAAGGTTGTCGCGGAGCGCCACGAGATACGGCTGGTTGCAATCGGCGTTGGTGGGGAGACTCACGCTCCGGGAAACCAGACCACACCTCTGCAGTACTGGACGCAGGGGCGAATCTCCAAATGTAGAAACCCGGATATCCATATCTACACCCAGCGCAGTTTGCACAGCATTGGGGTGTTCGAGAATGCTGGCCCCCGCCTCTCCATCCGTCACTGCAATGTTATGGAGTTGTGTCCGTACATTCCCGATAGTACAGGGAACAAGATGCCCGTCCACGCTCACAGAAGAAGGCGCCTCCCTCCTGCGATGCGGAAGGAGCTGTACGTCGATGGGAGAATTCCAGAACGTGGAACGGCGCATGCCGAGACCCGCTGCGCGTCTCAACGTGTACTGGAGATTGGAACGGATGCCCAGACTCCCATCATGGAAATGCTCCGGTACGGGGAGTGTATCTTCGTCCGAAATACGATCCGGATGAAAATGAGCCAGTGCTCCACCACGAAGAACCTCCATGAGGTGGGCAGTTTCTGCGTGCCACCATACCGCGTAAAGAAAAAGAAGAGCAATATTTCCTTAGCCCGTAAGAGAACGTATCCTACCCGTGATGCGCACCCGCTTTCCTCCCTCCCCCACCGGCATGCTCCACGTGGGAGGCCTGCGCACCGCCCTCTACAACTTCCTGCTTGCCAAGCAAACGGGCGGAACGTTCATTCTGCGCATTGAAGATACAGACCAGGAACGAAGTGTGGAAGGAGCGGTGGAAAACATCGTGAAAACGCTCCGGTGGGCGGGGCTGGAACCAGATGAGGGGCTCACAGGATTCAGTACGAACGGAAACCCAATTGAACAGGGGGACAAGGGGCCGTATATCCAGTCCAAACGTCTCAAACTCTACAGAGAGTATGCACAGAAACTCCTGCAGTCCGGCCACGCATACTCCGCATTTGATACGAAAGAAGAGCTCGACCGCATGCGCGAGGAAGAGCAGAGAGCAGGAAACCCCGCCCCGAAGTACGATCTCTCCGTGCGCATGCGCATGCGTAACTCCCTCACGATGGACGGGAAGGAAGTGCAAAAGAAGATCGCGGCGAGTGATCCGTACGTGATCCGGCTCAAAGTGCCGGAGAGCCGCACGTTCATCGCGAATGATGAGATCCGCGGGAAGGTGGAATTCAAAAGTTCTACAGTGGATGACACCGTGCTCCTCAAGAGCGACGGCTTCCCCACGTACCATCTGGCCAATGTGGTGGACGACCACCTGATGGAAGTGGATCTCGTTCTTCGGGGGGAAGAGTGGCTTCCCTCGCTCCCCAAGCATCTCCTGCTCTACGAAGCGTTTGGATGGAATCCGCCGAAGTTCGCGCATGTCCCACTCCTGCTCAACAAAGGAGGCGGGAAACTGAGCAAGCGGCAAGGGGATGCCTCTGCATCCGATTTTATCGAGAAAGGCTACCTTCCGGAAGCCATGATCAACTTCCTCGCACTGCTCGGGTGGAATCCCGGAGGCACCGAGGAAATTTTCTCGCTCAAAGAGCTGATCAAAAGTTTCAGTCTTGAGCGCGTGCAGAAGGGCGGCGCAGTGTTCGATACCGAGAAACTGGACTGGCTCCAGGGCCAGTGGATGCGCAAAATACCACTTGAGGAATTTGCAGAGAGCATCCGTCCGGTTGTGGCGAAGCAGTACCCGGCAGCTGCAGATGATGCGGAATTTACAAAGAAAGCAGCCCTTATCCAGGAGCGTGTTACCTTCTTCCACGAAGCTCCACAGATGCTCTCGTACTTCTACGAACCACCAACATCTGATACCGCGCTCATCGCGAACAAGAAGCAGAACGTGACCCCCGATCTCCTGCCAACAATCCTTAAATTTCTAATAGATAGTCTATCTTCAATACCTCGTGAAGAATGGCGAGAAGAAGTAATTTCCAACGTTCTCAAATCATCAAATATTGGTCTATTTGCAACCGGATCTAGAGATACGATTGATCTATCCACTTGTCTGAATAAAGGCCAATATCTCTGGCCGCTGCGGGCAATCCTCACGGGCCTGTCGTACAGCCCCGGTGCCTTTGAGGTGGCGGAAGTACTGGGGAAGGAGGAGACACTGAAGCGGCTCAAAAAAGCCCTAAAAACTCTTGCCTGAAAGTAACACTACTACAGCCTCGGCACGCAGGCATGTTTGCCTGCAGGCTTCTTTCTTCCTTCAAACCTTCTATGGCCAAAAATGCTGTTCGAGCGTGACGGCGCTGCTGCCGCTTGAACTATCTTCTGTGCCGTAAAGCGAGTTCATTTTTGGCCGCTTTTTTTACCCTGAATACATTGAAGGGTGCGGCACTTTTTCTAAAGGGTAATGTTACAAATCTGCCACCAGATCGAGCAACAGTTCTGTCTGCTCTTCGAGGGAAGTCTGGCGGTGATTGAAGCGCCAGACATACTCCCCAACGTAGAGTTGCAGTCGCGAGCGTCTGATTCCTCCCGTAGTTTTCAGGCGCCGCTTGAGGCAGCCCCAGAACCCCTCAATGCCGTTCGTGTGGATGTCTCCACGGACATATTCACCCTGTCGATGATTGACGCGCTCATGGCGATACCAACGATGGAGATGATCGTAGATGGAGAATGTATCGGTGTGGATACGACTCTGTTCAGCGACATGGCGGCGGATGCGGGTATTGATCGTTACCCGTTTCAGGTCAGGCACAACGATGGTGAGTACTCGTCTCGTTTCACGGTGGTAGATTCCCAGGATGGGTTGCTTGTCCGTACCGTGTCCACGCTTCCCGGTGCGTTCGTTCCTGCGTTTGTTGTATTTCGATCCACCGATGTAGGTTTCATCGATTTCCACATCTCCTCCGAAAGAAGCTGGCTGGTCTGCAGTCATACACGCACGTACCAGCAGAGCCATGCGACACACCCGATGACGTTCGATACCGGTGGCAGTACTGATGCGCTGCCCGGTTCTCTCCCAGAGGAACGCCTGCAGGAACAATCGCCATTCATGCTCCGTAGCCCGGTAGCCTGAGCACAGGGCAGGGAAAGCAGACCATTCCCGCCGGCATCGTTTGCATTTTCGATGGTCGCGACGGATCTTCCAGAAGCGGGTAAAAGAACAATGTGGACAATGGGGTTTGGTGGCAGAGTGTTCCATTCCCTCACACTGCTCCGGCTTTCAGGATGTGTAAGCCAAAAAGACAGATACGTCTGGTGGCAAAGTGTTCCTTTACCCTTTAGAAAAAGTGCCCAAAAATCGGCAAAAAATGAAATCGCTGTGAGCCTGTCCTGAGCCTGTCGAAGGACTCAGACAGCATTTTTGGCCAGGAAGGATAAAGGAAAGAACCGCGACTTTGATTGTGAGTGGTTTCAGCCCCCAAGTGCGCAGCGCCCGCAAAAATGTGGTGGGCGTACGGAGGAGGTCATTTTTGCAACGGAGCACTTGGAGTGGGCTGATCCGCGAGCAATCACGGAGCGGAACTTTTTGGTTCTTTTTGGTTACAAAAAGAACAGAGAAAAAATAGAAAACCTTCGAACAAGGGTGCTCCACACTCAAAGAGATTTGAGTGTTTTGATCATCTTCTCAAACGTCTTTGGCAGCGGTGCTTCGATCACGATGCGCTCCCCGGTGATGGGATGGAGAAGTTCGACCCTCGCCGCGTGGAGGAAGAATTTCCTGTACCTGAATTCCTGCGTGAACACGCGATTGAACTTCTCGTTCCCATACACATGATCGAGAGCGAGAGGATGCCCAATGGAAGCGAAATGCCGCCGGATCTGGTGATGGCGGCCCGTCTCTATCTCGGCTTCCACGAAACTGGAGTTCGCGAACCTGTCCAGCACGGTGTACCGCGTCACCGCCTCTACCGTTCCCTTCCCGCTGCGGGCCGGGAGCGGCGCACGGACCTCCCCTCTCTCCCGTTCCATCCGCCCCACCACAAGCGTGCAATACACTTTCTTCCAGCCGGAGAAACCGGACTCCATCACCTTGCCATATACTTGCTTTGTCCGTGCGAAGACGACGACCCCCGATGTCTCAAAGTCCAGACGATGGAGCGTGCGGAGCCCGGGATAGTCCTTCTTTAAGAAATCCAGGAGCGGCAACTTCCCAACCTCGCCCTTCCCCTTTACAACCAGTTCCCCGCTCAGCTTATTCACGGCAAGAAGATGATCGTCTTGATAGAGGATGCGGTCGCGGGAGATGGGCATAGCAGCAGTATAGCGTCTCTGCCTCGCTCTGCATGAGGCCACAACCACCAGCGAAAGCTGGTGAGTCCTGAATCGTCACTTCTCGTCGAGATCCCAGGAGCCACAGAACCTGGGTTCACCGAAATCCATTTTGGGATTCCCCTGTGTGGAAACAAACCCCAGGTCTCTGGAGAGTTTCTCCCCGAATATCCGTGTAGCAAGAAGCTCACGGATCGCAGCATCCTGAATGCGTCTCAGAGCGCACCACAGCGCATCTTCGCACCGAAAAACAGAGCGGAACAGCCGTTCTGCCTGCTCCGCCGTGAGATCAGCCATCTGCCCAAGAAAAACTACAAGAGGATCAGGAGGAGAAATTACCTCAAGTGAAGAGCAGGATGCCTCTGCGGAAGCCAGATGCGAACTCATAGTGGACGGCAAAAGGTATGCAAAATCCATGAACCCGTCAAGGATAAACACCCTCTAGCACGCGTAGAAAAAGGGCCAAACGCATCGATACGATCTTTGCGTCTGGCCCCGAACCGGTTGGGACCTTGCGGCCGCATCAGGAGACCCAGAATTCCTTAGGGCCGCGAGTACAGCCCGGGCCGCAAGGGGGAGACCCAACCGTTCGCGTGCACGCTACAGTCGCAGAAGCGCTGCGGTCAATACATCGCGCCCAAATACACAAAAAAATCGCAGAGGGGTTTCTATGTGCCTCTGCAACTCAAGGGTTCATGTAGTAGTGAGCACTGAGTGCTTGATTATATTCAAGATATATTGTACAGATTCATAAACCGTTTTGATGCAAAATGTTGCGTCTTATGGCGAAATTGAAGAGAAATACGATCCTCCGAATGGCAGCCATCTCCTAAGCAACAGGTTGACCTGCACTCTGTCTGCCAGGACCCGGGCAGGCAGGCTCACACCGTCCCGTCGGCGCCGATGCGTGCCGCATACAGCTCGAACTCGTCGCCGATGTTCACCGGCAGGACAATCCGCCTCATCCATGCCCCGCGTACCGGCGTGGCACAGAGGCGAAAGGCGATGTAGGCTGCGCTGAAGTACCGGCGGTGACTCCGTTCGGCGAGAATGTGGAATCCCGCCTGTTCCAGCGCCGCACGCAGCGACCGCCGTGAGAAGTAGTGGAGGTGCGCCGGCAGAAGTGCGTGCCACCGCGCGCCACAGATGCGCGCCGCAAGGCTGTCGAAACGTGGCGTCGTGAGCACAAGCACTCCACCGGGCCGAAGCGCGGCAGCGCATCCCCGCAGAAACACGAGTGGATCTTCGAGGTGCTCGATGACATCGAACGCGGTAACGACGTCGAATGTTCCGCACTCGAGCGCGCGGAGATCCCGCGCGTCACCGAGCCATACGGGGGGTCCGCCACGGGACCTGCTCCGCTCCACCGCCCACCGTGCGGCCTCCAGACCCTCAGAGAACCACCCCGCAGCGGCCGCCTCCTCCACGAAGAAACCCGCTCCCGCGCCGAGGTCGAGCAGCCTGCCCGGGGGGCGGATGTGCTTCGCGAGCCGGCGGAGAACTCTGCGCGCCGCAACACGGCGTCCCCGTTCTTCGGCGAGGTACTCCCCGTCCGGCGGCGCGGCTGCGTACCACGCGAAGGTGTCCGGGCCCGCGGAAGGTGCGAAACCGTGCCCGCACCGTCCGCAGCGGTACATGGGCGGCATGCATCCGTCACACCCACCCGCGATGGTGTACGGGGAATCCACAAACGATCCACCATCGGCAGTCCCCGCTGCGTAGAGCAGCGCGGGCACTGTACAGAGTGGACACGACGGTGTTAGCATGCATGAAATATGATGAGCCAACCAGCGCCGAAAGTCATTGCCGTCCTGCCGGCATTCAACGCGGCCGCGACGGTTCGCCGAACGTGCGACGCGATCCCGAAAGATGCGGTGCACGAAATGATCCTCGTGGATGACGCGAGCAGCGACGAGACGGTCGCCTTCGCCACAGCGATCCCCGGGCTGCATGTGATCGTGCATCCCAAGAACCACGGGTACGGCGGCAACCAGAAGACCTGCTACGACGAAGCGCTTCGTCGGAGCGCAGACATCGTGGTGATGATCCACCCGGATTTCCAGTACGACCCAAGCAGGGTGCCGCAGATGATCGCACCCCTGCGGGGGGGAACAGCCGACATGGTCATAGGTTCACGGTTCCTCGACGGCGACCCCCGCCAGGAGGGCATGGACTGGTGGCGCTACTGCGGCAACCGGCTCCTCACGGGCCTCCAGAACGCTGTCCTCGGAACCAGCCTTTCGGAGTGCCACTCCGGCTACCGCGCGTATACCCGCGCGCTGCTGGAGACAGTGCCCTACCGGCGGTTCTCCGACGACTTCAGTTTCGACTCGCAGATGATTGCAGCGGTCGCCCGCCGCCGCATGCGGATCGCCGAGGTGGCCATCCCCGTGCGGTACGCCTCGGATTCGTCCTCCATCTCATTCTGCAAATCGATCCACTACGGGCTCGCCACTCTGAAAACTCTCTTCCCCCAGGAACCATGATCGACGCGGTGTTGCTGCTCACCGGCGTCTTCCAGTACCTCGTTCGCACAGGAAACGGCACAGAGCAGCTGATCGCGAGTCTGCTCCTCTTCGTCTACATGGGCATCTCCATCGCCGCGCGTCCGGCCCGTCCCCGCGTGCACCAGGTGAAATGCGCGCTGCTGTTCATCATCATCCTGCTCACCGTCTACCACCAGAACGTCGAGTCCATCTCGCAACGCCACGCAAGAAAACCAGGGTTCTTCGTCCATGATCACTCGCTCCAAATGGAAGAGGCAGTTTCCTTCCTTGTCCATGGCCAAAACCCCTACGCCATGGACTATAGAGGAACACCCATGGAACCGTTTTGGCGCGGGAACCCGGCACTGGATCACGTCATTGCCCTCCCGTTTACCTTCCTGAAATCGGTGCCCTTCTTCCTGCTCTGGCAGGGTCTCTTCGGCTGGTACGACGATCGTATTTCCCAGCTCCCGCTATTCTGGATCGGCATTGGGGCGCTCTACTTTCTCTTTCGGGATCCCGACCGCAAGCTCGCGGCGATCACGCTCTTCGTCTTCAACCCGCTCTTTAGCAGGTTCTTCGAAGTTGGCAGGAGCGATGTAGTCTTCCTCTCCATGCTCTTCGCATCTCTCGCCATGCTGCGCCATGGCCACGCCCAAGCAGCACTCCTTTTCCTGGTACTTTCGGCAACTTCAAAACACATGGCGTGGTTCATAGTGCCATTCTTCCTCACGTACCTCTACGCGACCGGATACCTGAAGATACACCCGATCAAAAAACTGGCACCTTCGGCACTCCTCGCGTGCGCGATCGTCCTGCCGTTCGTCCTCTGGGACTGGCACGCATTTGTGGATGATATCTACGGCTTCCCGGCGGGCACGCTGCCTACGAGCTATCCTATTGCCGGTCTCGGACTCAGCATGGCACTCGTGAACCTGAAGATCATCAGCGACATCCACAACCCCTTCCCCTCGGCACTGCTTCAGCTCCTGCTGCTACCCCTCCTTGCCGTGCTGATCGTGGACCTGAAGCGCAGGCCCGGCATGGGCCGCATGGTCCTCTACTACGGAGCTTTCCTGTGGCCGGTCCTCTTCCTCTCACGCTTCCTGTATGATAACTACCTCGGTGTCGTCATCACGGTGTTCGGCCTGGCTCTCCTGCTCATGTACGAGGAATCTACGAACATACAGCAGAAGAAGCAGCCTCTCTGAAAGCACGGAATCCGGTTGTGGTTTACCACCCCTCGACCGTGAGCTCGGGGTCGAACGGTGAGCGAATCCGCCGGAGGCGGACGAGTCGAATGGTGGACGATACTGGATTCGAACCAGTGACCTTACGGATGTGAACCGTACGCTCTAACCAGCTGAGCTAATCGTCCGTGATGTGAATGACAGAGTACCTGAGACTCCCAATGACTTATGAAGCGAAGCTGGAAGCTGCTTGTCCGCCGTAGTCCCGCACCAGAGCACGAGCTTTCGGTGCGGGACGAAGGGGGAAGCTAATCGTCCGGAAAAACAAAGCCATGAAAGCAAAGCAGACTCTCTTTTGCAATCAGATACAGAGAAAACCCCAGCCCGGCAAGCCGGACTGGGGTCAAGTTCCCTGACAACAACTGGCAGATCACCACAAAGCCGGGAGGAGCCAGAAGCAGCACCCCGCAATCAGCGTTGGTACAACCGCGGCAGCGACAAGCCCAAGCGGACTTATGCCCGTCATTCCCCTCTCCTCACCACAGAAAGAAGGATTGAGGATGGAGTAGCCCGCAGGGTTCGGCGCGTTTGCGATGACCGTGAGGCCGCCGCCGGTCACCGAACCTGCAACCAATGCGTACTTCATCCTCGCCGAGAGACCGGGAACGAGCGACCCTAAGTATGTGAGAGCCGCGTTATCCGTAACCGCCGTGAGTCCCGTGGCACCGAGGAAGAGCGGGAACGCGTTCAGCGAACCGAGCACTGGCTCCAGCCACCACTGCTGCAGACCACCCAGCGTGACAAGTCCCGCGAGGAAACCCGCCACGAGGAGTGATTCCCGCAGCTTCAGGCGTTCCTGGAATTCCTGCGTCACAAAAACGAACGCGAGGAAGAACAGAAAGCTGCCCATGAACATCTTGCTGTGGTGGACATGCACCACGGTGAACACCAGGAAACCGATGTGCGCCGCAATGACCCACAGCGGCGCAGCCATTGCGGCTGCGTCACCGTTGTGGACATCGCTATCCGTCCTCCGGCCAAGGCTGCGAAGCTGTAACCGGAAGAGCACGCAGAGTGCCGCTGTATTCAGGGCAACTGCGAGCATGGCCTTGTACCCGAAGGTGCGGAACATGAAGGTGGGATCGCTGTCCCATCCCCACGTCCCCGCCACCATGAGTACCGGCGGCGCAGCGAAGTGTGTGAGCACCCCGCCGATGGACACGTTCACAAAGAGCACCCCCAGAACGGCGTACATGAACGGGCGGCTTAAGCCACGGTCGTAGTACTGCCGCTTCAGGACAAGTGCCGTCACCGTCATGGCCGCCGGCTCGGTCACAAATGAGCCGAGCAGCGGGCCGACAAACAGTGCCGAGAAGAAGAACGCCGTTTCCCGGGGCAGAAAGAAGAGTGCCCGGGAAAACCCGCGGATGAGGAATTGGACGGCATCGATGACAGGCCGCGTTGCCGCAACCGTCATGATGACAAACACGAACATTGGTTCCGTGTAATTCCTGGACTCCACGTATGCCACGGCGTTTCCCCACCCCAGCCAGCACGCCAGCGCCGCCAATGCCACCGCACTCCAGAGGAGGAACACTGCTTCCACCTCCCCAAGGAGATGGAAGACGTTCTCCTTTATAGAACCCTCCGGAGCGCTGTCTCCAATGCTCCGGAACTTCCCCACGCAGAAGGTGTGCAGCACGGCAACGGCAAACGCCGCCGTCGCAATGCAGAGCAGCCACTGGTGCTGCCCAATAACTTCCATGACACCCCCCACACCGCCTCCCGCATGAGCCCCGTGTCCTCCTGCCGGCACGGGCGCGCCTGTAAGCAGGAGCAAAACCGGCACGAGATGTCTCATTGTTGTTACCTCCTTCTTCGGGGTTTTGTGAGACATGATCCACGCTTCGTACAATGAAGAGGTTGCCCCAGCAGCACGCAACAAG